>Ga0209712_10002767_pt1 | contig 14390 bp, 16 predicted proteins | sample ArcOceMetagenome_FD_187443 | JGI IMG/M metagenome (GOLD analysis project Ga0209712, IMG submission 187443) | Marine eukaryotic phytoplankton communities from Arctic Ocean - Arctic Ocean - Greenland ARC118M Metagenome (SPAdes) (version 2) | ecosystem: Environmental > Aquatic > Marine > Oceanic...
GGATTATTTCTCTAAAGGCTTAGGATTCTTCTGTGAGATTTTCGAAATATTTTCTCTAAAGGCTTAGGATTATTTCTCTAAAGGCTTAGGATTCTTCTGTGAGATTTTCGAAATATTTTCTCTAAAGCTTTAGGATTATTTCGATCAAGCTTTAGGATTTGTACTATTCACATTTGTTAAATATAAGTAGTCTCCGTTACTTGTATACATTGATTAGTGATAGTATGGGTTCTGGAAACTCTGTCAAGTTCCTTACGCTCCATTCTGAACAGAAAGCCGGTGATTTTCTGATATTAAACAATGGACCCGAATGGACATTCAAGTGGGGAAACATAGTGGCTGGCATTGAAGTTGTCGTTGTGAAAGAACTTTCCGAGTCATTGTCTGCTCATCTTATTCGAAATAACATGTTCAAGAACAAAGTGCAACATTTCGATGTTGAGAAAGGGGATGGATATGTAGATATAACCATTAAATCAGGAATCTGTGAAATTTCGGATGTCTATATGAAATGTCGAGGAATATGCACCATGTCGTTGGAAAAGGTGATTTTCGCAGCTATTCGTATTTATGCAAGAGATTTTCGCAGATCGGTGCGCTGGGGATGTGTCAAAATCAGTAGCAACCATGCACGGGCGGCTTATCATTGTTATGTAGCTGCCTTTCAAAAGAACGGCTTTTGTACAGAGACCGTGGAGCCCGATACTGATCTACAGGAAAATTTTATAGTGGATTTTGTCAAAATAGTTCGACAACCCCTCAACTTGGGACCATTGCAGCAGCAACTAGATACAGATTCCCAACGTCTCCGTCCATATTTTTAGATTCTTATACAACAAATAGTTTGTTCGTAATGTTTTGTTGTGGACGTGATGGTATCATGAATGTGATCCATGAAGCTACTATGCATGCAATGAAAACATCAGATGTGTAGTGCATTTCGCCCAAAACAAGTGTGATACTGACAGGGATAATGAATAACCATTTTTGTTTTTCGGGTGCCATAATATATGTGATGGCAGTGTGACCTGAAAACATCATATCTGCACAGTTTCCAAGAAATATCATTCCTATAATTCCTCTGTCTATACATTCCAAAGTGCCGTTCACCGCGGGTACAATCGTCACTATTTGTACAATAGCTTTGAGAATGTAGACTATCGCAGCTCGGCGTACAAATATACCGGACATTTTCCCGTTGATAACTCTTAATAGAATCGTTAGGACTGGTATGGCATTTGCAACGTAGACTGCCCAATCGAATTTTTTGAATTTGAAAAAATCTCGTTGATGGTTTATTTCGATGGCTTTTTTCATTGTGGGATATGATAGTGCAAAATAAAATAGAATTGCTAGTAAAATCTGAAGGATGGCTTTCGCCGGCATTTTGTATGTTGTTGCAGGATATTTATAGGTGCAAAGAACAAAAATAGTCTATAAAAGTTTTACTCTTATTATTAAATGAATCGTTTGATTTATTTATGTTCTCTTACTATAAGTGTTATGGGATGTCCTTCGAGAGAGTCTGCTTTGGACTGTTTTTACAAGAAAGCGGATAGAAATCATGATGGTCGTATTAGTTTTGGCGAATTAAACAATGCGATTGATCAATATTTGCCATGGTATAAACGTATTCCTTTTAAAACTTTTGGTGGTGTGGCTCGTATTATGGCGGATTGTGATGCAGATGGTGATCAGTTTTTAACCAAGTCTGAGTCTGTCTTAACAAAGGATAGTTGTTTGGAGACATGTTTTAAGAGATCTTCTACTATTTATATATTTGATTGCAAATAATTTTTGAATGGTGACCTATTTAAGGTGGACATTTTGTCTGAATGGATATCTTGCCAGCGCTTGATTTTGATACTGTCGCCGATAATACAGGAATGATCGAGGAAGATGATGTTGGCGAGTTTGTCCCGTGTTATTTTTCAGGTGATGAATATGAAGATGAACACGGTGAGGGTTGTAAATGTGCTCTGTGTCAATATGGTGATGGTGGTTCGGGAGAGGCACATGCCGTGATTTCTCGAATGCAGGAGATTGATTCTCAAATGGTTGGAAAGGTAGCCGACTCGGAGATTTATAGTTTGCAGGCTGATTTGTACCGGACACATGTGAAAGAGCCTTTAGAGAGACAGGGCATTGATGCTCCAGAGGTCACTGCTGAAACATGTCGGGCCCATTTCAGCAAACATCGGATGAATATGAAGCGGATGGTCGGTTCGGAAATTACATTTGTGAATTCGATGCAGAAACATGTCCGTCGAGAAAATATACTCAGTCGTAATAACGTCACAGGTCGTACGAAAGTAGACAATGGGGCTATAAAACAGTGGATTGCACTGTCCAAGCACAAACTGGACCTTATTAAGTACTATAAGGGACCATTGAGTAAGGAGAAAGGTGGTAAAACTCAGAATATTAAACCTTATAGTTTTTCATAAAAGAAGAATCGGATTTTATGTCGGTTGCAATAATAAGTTTTAGACAGTATAAATAGGGTTGTATTCGATGCAATAATAATGGCATCAATAGCATCATTATCAGGAATGCCTACTCTTGGAAACGTCAATTCGTCTCCTCCATTTTCGTTTAAATCGCCTGGAGGCCCTCGTGGCGACTACAGTGGCAAACCTACGATCTCAGCTTTGCAGAATCCTACTCTACACAATAAGGTACCAGAGGCAATGGTAAATGGAACTGCACGTGCCCCTTTGTTTGTCCGTCCTTTTACTCGTGGCTATGAGAAACAGTATTCTGAAGGTGACATTTTGTTTGTAAAGAAGGATGAGCGTTCTTCTGCTGGGCAGCACCATGTCGTTGCCAATATCCCAGTTCTGAATTATTTGCTTCGTACCGAACTCGGCTCCGATGGCAAACTCCGCTACGAAAATATTAAGGACGTCTTGAACGACTGGAATTATTATGGGATTTTAAATAATGACATGGATACTGGCAGTAAATGGCAACGACTTTTGAATGTGAATGTTCGAGGTCGTTCTCGTGTTGCTCGTCTCTGGCAACCTGAACGTGGACATCTTCGTCGAGGCGACTGTGTTTGGATTGGATTCGTCCAATCCAAAAAAGAAAAAAGAATCAAATCCGTTCCAGATCCTAATGGTAGTCTCGTTCCTGTGAACCGAGACACCACCTACTTTGAAGTCATTGCCATGATGGATTGCTGCGATGACTTTAAAGATGCAGAATTTAAGATTCCTATCGGAATTGTGAGTCAAGTATCGTTAAAAAAACCGCATCAAAATACACTTAGAGATGCTCATCATATAACAGAGACATGTAAGAGTCTTGAACGAATCGAAGTGCTCATGCGTATATAAACAAAAATGCCGTATATAAATCGCTTCATTTCTATAAATCACCATGTCTTTCTCGAGTGCAAAACGTCGTCGTATCAAACCCTTTGCCCGCGCTACTTCTTTCGATATTAATGTTGCTTTTGACATCCGTCATTTCCAACGTGTTAAGTATGGCAATGTTGTCTCACCTTATTTCCCGTCTGCCGGCACTGACGAGGCCTTTCAAGTCATGGAAGGTGAAATCATGATGCAAAACAACAAAAATTCTATTCGTCGCTATGGCGATCATCAAATGCATGTTTTTTCATTTGCAAATGGCCTCGAATCCGATGCCGGCGATGACGAGGAGCCTGACAAAGCCAAAGTTCTGAAAACCCTTCGATATGCTGGAGTAGCCGTCACTGGGTTTCAACCCGAAAAGGATATCTTCGAACAGGGGTTTGTCATGACCATGGCTGGACTCAACACGCTGTTCAACAACGGTGCACACACATTGTACCCTGGTTCGTTGATTTGTGCCGATATTCCGAATCCAGCAGATCGTGGCTCTTCAAAGAACAGAGCCCTTCAAACAGGCATCCCACACGGCAAACTACAATTTATTGTGACACCATATGACAAACTTTCAACCGAAGTTGGCGAAGAACTTGCTTCAAAGTTTATTATGGGGACTGCACTGTCCTATTCACGAGCAGGAGCACCAGTAGATGTTGTTCTTCACAAATGTAATGTTATTTCTTCGGGCCGTTCTGGCCGTTCAAGCATGGCTAATACCGAAAGTACAAAGCCTCCAGTACTCGCAAAAGTGGTTGGCAAGAAAAAAAAGTAAAAACTAAAAAACAAGTAATTTATATTATAAATAGAGGAGTATTTTTTATAAATGCAAAGTACGTGTAATTTATGTTGTGGACCACTGACAAAGAAAAACATTGCCATTTTTCAATGTGGACATACCTTTCATCTCAATTGTGTTCTCGCCGTTCCATTTTCAAGCAGATGCTCCACCTGCAATATAAGCAACGAAGGTGCTGCAGACGTTGGTCACGACCGCAACATAGCAATGAATGCGGATGTTATCATGAAAATTTCAGAAAGGAGATTAAACCCCAGAAGCACGTCAGGCATGTTCAATGGGATTGTTCAGTTCATGACACCACTCACACCAAAACCACAAACATTTGTCGATCACATCAAACAAAATAAAAAATTATGCGTGATTGCAGCTTCTGGATTTGGACCAGATGATGCTGTACAAGAACGTGTACAATTTTCAGACATAGGATACAGATACGAAGCAAAGGATATCATAGAATTTGGATTTAAATGGGAACACATGGTCTCACTCGGAATTTTACCCACGCATTTGACACACTTTACTTGGACACAACAACTACACAAACTTCAATTAAATGCAGAAAAACTCTTACAAATGAGATTAACCATCACAGAACTCGCAGATATGCACTACACCACACACCAACTCATAGAACTGGGATTTACATGGCCAGTTATGGCCTCAATGGGAGCAAATGTTGATACATGGAAAAGATTCAAGTTTGAACTCGAAGATATCAAAAGATATTGGACACCTTCACTCTCACAGTGGGTAGCTGCAGGGTTTTATGACAAAGATCGCGTCTTGAAAGCTGGATGGCCCATGGATTCGCTCTTAGAATCCTTACCATCGATGGATCAACGTGCCTCGGGGCGTGTCCTTAGACTCGCTTTTTAAATGTCCATAGAAAGAAGAGCAAACAGAGAAAGATACAAAAAATATATGGGTATTCTTCATTGGTCACGCTGTTGCCTGTCAGAGAGTCAGTTCTACTACTGGTCGATGGCTCCGTGGAAAAAGTTGGTAGCGACCAGGTTTTATCTGGTACTACTTTGACTGTAGACATATATAATGACAAAGAGAACTTTTAAATATATTATATGAGGTTTAACATTTGGGATTTTTTCTATCAGATATTTTTTTCTTTTGAGCCTCTAACACACCCATCGGAATCGTCGACTCATATTGTCGCAACCAAGGCTTATAACACCCATTGCAGATGGGCACCGATTTTGGAGACCCAGTTTCAGGCTGAGCAGACACCGTTGTCCACGAATCTTTGCCACGATAGGTGTCACAAATGAAACAACTCACCGATGTATACAGAGTACCTTCCTTCAAACACTGACCACACGTAAAACCATGTTTATCATACTGATCACGACTAAAGATTGTTGGATTTGCGCAAGACGGGCAAAATAAAAATAATTGCCCATAGAATTGGAAAAGACACCCTGTCATATTGAACTTTAAACATTCCGTTGTTGCACACATATCGTTCTGCATGTTTTTGCGCTGGGTTTTCCAGTCTTTCTTGCTACGCCTTTTGCGAGCCTCCTCGAGCTCAACACCGTCCAAAAAAGATTCCACAGCGATTCTTTTGCGCTTTTTTGTATCAGATTTTTCACAACGCCGGCCACAATAACACTTTAATGTTTCATCGTCGATAATAATTTTATGATGTCCATTCGCAAACAAATTATTTGATTTGCTATTCTTTTTCACAATAAAACCCTTAAAAGAGTTGCAAGACAAACACAAATACACCTGCCCGACGTGATCCTGCAAAGGTTCACCGGGACCAAGGCCATATCTTCGACGCAAAGAAACACATTGAGCATCATAGTAATGTTTCGGCAATGGAAACGTACGCATATCGTGGTGAGTCTGTTGAAATGCCAAAAATAATTCCCGAATTGCTTCAAAATCATACCGGGATGAATTTTGAAGCAACTTTCTCAAATCGGTACGATATGTATTTTGTGACGAGTGTACATACATATTGGACAACAATTCAATTGTAGACTGATTCACATTGAAATATTTCAACCATTCAATATGAATGTCACCACGAGGAACTCTTTGAACCATCTTGCGCAACAAAAACTTATAGTCCCTGGGAAACACTACATTTGGATGGACTTGGTGAGCAATTTCGTCTAAACGGTCACAAATACTGATCACAGTCTGAGTAAATGTCTGGCGCTGAGGACGAAATAAATTACCAAGTTGCTGCTTGTTCACCTGCATCAAATTAGATTCTATCTGAGCTAACCAATCCTGAATCACACCAGAACGTTGCACATTTTGACCAATTGTAAGACGAATATTATCCATCGCACCATGAACAGTCGTCTCAAACGTATGCCACTTATACGTTCCACACAACTCGTCATACAAGGCTGGAATCATACTCATCGAAAACGTTAAAAACTCCTTGATAATATAAAACAACAAATGCTGGTAATTCGTAAATAACCACTCCTGAATCTGCATACGATTAGGCTTCAAATACACAAAACGACGCAAAATCTGCTGGCGCTCATACCAACCCAAACGCACCTTACAGTGCTTATACATACCAAGGACAGAACACAAAAACGCAGAACGCATAAACTCGTGCACTAAATCGTCAGTCTGACAATAATTGGAAATAATCTCGCGCAAATTACGAATCTGACATCGCTGTGGCAACGCTTTACACATCAAATGCACAATAGGCTGCATCTTTGGCTTGTTCTCATTCCAAAAGGAACACTGCAATTGTAAATCAATGATATCAGGCAAATTACAATCATGAAGCACATCAGCCGTCTTTGGAGGATATTTCATAAACAATTGCCGGGTCGCCGCAGCAACAGTATTCTCCTCCACCGCACACATAATTGGAACGTGAGCATCGTAATATATGTACAAACAAAAAGAAATATGCTCCGGATATTCACTACTAGACAACAACTCAATCGTTGTATGGATTATTGATATCAACGAACGAACCCAAGCGTGATCTGGACACTTGGGATTCCATTTCATTTCACCTTGCCATGGAGCTGCTGATTGCAAGCGTTCCCAAAAAGTACCCATGAATAACCATTCATATTTGGAACCAGAAAAATAACCCAATAACGTCTGTTCAGGGAGCTTACGGGTCAACCCGTCTTCAAATTCAAAGGGACAAATGCGCCCGAGGTCTACTCCTTCGCCTCGGGCGCTCCCGTTAAAAAATGGTTCATCTCTTGACCAGGATACTTCATACGCCATTGGTCATAATGACGAACACCCTTCTCCACCTTTAAACGATAAGCATTACGGACATGCAAAACTATCGGATCCAACAACCCCTGAAACACTTGCGGAGATGACAACAAACAGTCAGAAAGACAATACTCGCCGTCCTCATCCACGATATTGCGGTAATCCTGGAAAATAACATTATTCTTCACACCCATACCGTCCGCACGGATATTAATAAAGGCACGGGCAATCTCAGAACGCTTACACATCAAACACAATCGACCCTCAGGAGGTAATTTGCCAGTACGAGTATACTCCTCCTCCTCCGTAGGTAATAAAAACTCACGCAACACAAACGCATTCTCAGTCACATGAGGTAAATGCAGACCCTGGCACTGATCACCCATTATACAGGCACGCTCTTTACCAGTTGGCTCACGCAAATATTGCTCCTCATAAGCCCTAGTCACCACCTGAATAGAAGTACGGACATGTTCCTTATGCTTAATATCTTCAGGACTCAAAGTATCACACGGCTTCTGCTGAATCAAGGCACGCACATACGGAAAATCATACGGACGCAAATGAGACAAATCAGTACGATGCCAAAAATCCTTATTACGCTGATTAAAAAACTCAGTCTCCGCCACCATCAAAGTCTTTGATTGCTCAGGCTTATCCACACTTGACTGGAGAATGTCAGGCGTACTCTCCTCAGAAATAAATGGATCAGACGGCAACTCAGAAAAAGTTACAGTATCATTAGACGTCTTCTGACGTTTAGCATTATTTAAATCAAAATCATTCCAGTGAGAAGACATGACTACTTAAGCTTATTTTAATTACTTATATAGTCATGTCAGATCAACAAAAAATAACATGGATTCGAAATATCACATAACAATCTACACAAAATATCACATATTTAGATGGCAAATATCACATACAAATGAAAATTCTATTTGTTATCTCAGCCAGTCTATGGACATGGATTGTTGCCAGATGTCTAGCATTCGGACCAAGAAAAAACGCAATATGCTGGCAACCAAACATGAAAGCTGACACATGGTACAGACTCACAACATTACCAGCTAAATTACCACACACATTTTTTAATTATATGCCACTATTCATCGCCGTATCAACTATCACACCACTATACATTCAAAACGAAGCCATACATGCAGGGACAGTTCTCATACTACTGTCAGAACACACATACATACCCATATTTGTCGCACACGAACACACAAAACAAACACTTGCCATATGGGCCACCATAAACATCGGAATGAACATACTTATCATATGGGCCATGGGATCGCTGATACTGGCCATCACCATCATTGCCAAAATTGGACTCCATGCATGGTTCACCACAATAGAACTATACATGATTTACAACAACACACACATACAAAGAGAGACACCAGAATACGAAGAACGGAAAAATAGAATCATCACCGTATAAGAAAAAATTATTTTTATTATTATTGCTGGATTTCTCTAAAGCCTTAGGATTATTTCTCCAGATTTTTTTGAGATGATTTCTCTAAAGCCTTAGGATTCTCGAAAAAATATCGACAAGATTAAAAATATCAACAAGATTTCTCTAAAGCCTTAGGATTCTCTAAAGCCTTAGGATTCTCTAAAGCCTTAGGATTCTCGAAAAAATATCGACAAGATTAAAAATATCAACAAGATTTCTCTAAAGCCTTAGGATTCTCTAAAGCCTTAGGATTCTCGAAAAAATATCGACAAGATTAAAAATATCAACAAGATTTCTCTAAAGCCTTAGAATAAATCTTCTCTTGTTTTGTCTCTATTTAGTCTGTAACAAATTGTCTAAAGCGAGCAAACTTTGTGATACTCAAAGATGAAAAATCACTGTTTTCCACTGTGTTTTTAGTGGATGCCACAACAGGTTGATGAACAACAGCTGCCCGAAGACGGGTGAACAATTGAGCTTTTTTCCCCTTGTCAGACAAGTCGCGCTTTTTGAGCTCTTTTTTCAAATCCACAACGCGCATCTTGTTCATCTCTGCCTCGGTCAGGGACGGTGCATCCATTTCCGCTCCGCGTTCTTCATTTAATCTTTCTTCGCTCTCTTTGCGCCGCTTTATTAACCATTCGTATGCTTCTTCTTCCTCATTGGGGATGTAAGGAATTCCTTTTCCATCGGCAATATCTTGATGTATGAATGCAAGTGTTTCCATTTCAATGGATTTTTTTATATTTTCGGGTTGTTGGTCGGGGCTAATGCCTCTTTGTTGTGCTTTTTTTTGCTTTTTTAGTTGTTCATCGACACGTTCTTTTATTTCTAATTCTATAAGTCCTAGATTGTACTCTTTCTGGTCTAAACCGACTGATTTACCAAAAGTCTGTCGCGTTTTTCGTGCCATTTTATAAATGGCAGTGCCCGCTCGCATTTCCATTTTATGCACGGAATGCGCCATGCCTTGTACAATACCTCCTGCTTCTTCTAATTTTTTGATCGTTTTTTCACTAGATTCTTTAGAAACTCCCAATACTTGCAGTGTTCTGCGAACAACACGCCAAAACATCGGCATGCCAATTGTTAACAGAATACCCGAACTAACCATTGCCTCTTTGTATAACCAATCATTTTTTAACAGAGCGAGTCGAATAAGATGTTGGGGAGCCATGATTGCCGTTTGGCTGGCACTGGCGGCCGCACCAACTCCGATATAACACCCCGCTGCCGACACCGCCCCTGCAAGGCTACCAACAACTAATGCATAAGGCCCTGCCCATGCAGTCACTGTTGCGGAACTGGTTGCAGCCGCCCCTGCAATGCTGGCACATGCTACCGCAGATCGATATCCATATTCGTGACCCGCGTTAGCAACGGTTAAACCGTGTTGGGCTGTTACTACTTTCCGCGCAGAATCATATCCCCATTGAAACGGTGACCAGTCTCCCAGTATAAATTCTTCGTTCTGGAACACAAAAGATTTAGCAATGTCTTTGATTTTCCAAAGTGCTTTTTTCATGAGCAAGGAAAAAAATTCATAAATTTCCAAGATGGTGTCTTCCATAGGTATTCCATAATAAGCATTGTACAATGCACGCGCAATCACCGAACCCGTGACTATTGACACAGTAGCACATTTCCACGAAGAAGCACACTTTTGAGCAGCGCCCCAAATTGAACTTAAAACTCCGCCAATCGATTGCAAAACAGAATACCCCTTTTTCAAAAAACTAATGATGGCACTTTCTTGGGTCTCCGCTTCCTTTCTGATTTCATTTGGAGAACTTTGAATATATTGTAAAACTTCATTCTCTTTTAAATCGTCCTGTAATGCGTCAATCGTAGCCATCAACTCTTCAGGTATTTTACCCTTTCCTCCCATGTGCTCAGGAATCATATATTGGGCCACATCTGGAATACGCTGTGTTCTTTTAGCACTCGTTAAAATGACTTGAACCGCTTCTCGCTCTTTTTCACCGAGTTCATTTTCAACTTTGGTACGAATCTGTTTTTCAAATGAGTCTTCAGCGTGCATAAAAAAATGTCGCTCGTAAAGTTCGACATTTTCAGTGGGCTGAATGTGTGCATATGTCTTTTCCATTTCAACGTACTCGAGCATTTTTATTCGATAGTGATGATGTATTAAATCATTGCTAAACGGAGGCATTTCTTTAAATTGTTATGGGTCTTTTTATAGTCCTTTGTCTCTGTTGTTCCTCAAAGACCGCAGAGATAATTTTGCCCATGTATACACTATTAAGGTCGCGTTTTGATATCATTTTTATCTGCAGGACGTCCTCAAACGATACTTTTTTGATGAGCTTACGACCAGAGATAAGAACATGATGTTCATCCTGTCGACCTTTGATAGATTGGAGCAATTCCCTCCCCGTCATCTCTAAAGCCTTAGGATTCTCTAAAGCCTTAGGATTCTCGAAAAAATATCGACAAGATTAAAAATATCAACAAGATTTCTCTAAAGCCTTAGGATTCTCTAAAGCCTTAGGATTATTTCTCGAAAAAATATCGACAAGATTTCTCTAAAGCCTTAGGATTCTCTAAAGCCTTAGGATTATTTCTCGAAAAAATATCGACAAGATTTCTCTAAAGCCTTAGGATTCTCTGAAATATTTTCGAGTTTCTCTCTGAAATATTTTCGAGTTTCTCTAAAGCCGATTCTCTGAAATATTTTCGAGATTCTCTAAAGCCTTAGGATTCTCTAAAGCCCACGTCCTTGTCCGACTCTAAAAACTCTTATATAAAGACAATCGCACAAGTAACCATGTCGACGACAACAACATTACAAAACAATGTACGACTGAGAGTGTTCCTCATCCTAGTCATATCCATAGGAATACGTACTGCAAGGACAATGGCAACTGATTCAGTGCAGAAAGCAACCAATATTTTAGAAATTAATTATGTTTTATACGGGACCATTCTCATCTGTTCATTACTACCATTTAAAGCAGCTTGGGGAATGGCAGGGGCAGCTGCATTAATAGCGGCTTTAAACGGTGCATTTGTCGTCACACTCGGCGCTACAGCAACATATCGATGCATATCAGCATTACATTCCGGTTGTATTCAGTCAAGTCCTTGGTCTATACTTACTCTAGGACTTGCTGGTATATTGATAGTCTTAGATTTCTATCAAAGTTGGAATATTTATCAGATTCTGATGGCTCCAGTAATAGTACAGTCGGCGTTACAACGAATACGAATTCTATTTGCTTGGGCATTGCCTTTTGGATGGCTGGTCAATGCTGTACTCCTTTACAAATCTGAGTGGACGTTCATGGTCGGGTTACACATTATAGCGGACCCAACTTTGATAGTGATGGCCACCAGCAAGGAAAGAGCACTCTTATTGGTCATTGTGACCACACTTCTGGTTTCGGATGCAATGGCATTTATATTGGTGAACGATCCTGTGGCAAGAAGTGCCATATTAGCCCAGATTGCTCTAGCAACCTCTGCGGGACTCATGATATTCATGCCACAGGATTCGCCAACAACGGTGCCACGAACCAATCTGAAATTACAGTCAGCAGAATCCAGAGCCATTCCAGTTGGAAAAAAGATTTCAGCTGAAAATACTTTCAAGCAAACTCAACTCAGGTCCAGACCAAAATCCGATGTTCAGATTCGATTTTAAACTATAAGACCACTGAACATTGCCAACAAAGATGTCCGACGATGACGCACCACCCACTGGGAAATCCACACCACAAACAATGGAAGGCACATATCCGCGGTATGCACAGACGCCAATGCCAGGTTACGATGGTGATACAGACTCTGAACCCGATATAGAAGGGTCAAAATTCGGATTAATACCAAATGCAATGATCTGCGTCTTGGTTGCTATCATGGCTGTCCATATGTGGACGGTATGGACGATGAGAGCAGATGTTAATATTCTACTTGCATATCAAAAAGAACATGCACAACAATACAAACATATCATCGAACTATTACAAAATATGAAACCGCAATTTCAAATTATACCTGCTTAAATCCAATCATTACAAACTTGTTTGGACTATATACTTGGACAGACATTGGAGAAAATGGTCCGAAGAACAAAAAAAAACAAAAGAGATCCAGCTCGCCCAAAACGTGCAATGACACCCTTTCTATACTATGCTTGTGAACAGAGAAATGTTCTCAAAGCCAATGGTGATAAAATGACATTGCCAGACCAATCCAGACACATCGCACGTCTATGGAAAACGGTCTCCGACGAAGATAAATCACCGTACATTGCAAAATCAGACACAGACAAAGCACGTTACAGAGACCAAATGAGCAGATACGAACCACCCAAGAGAATCAAACGTCCAAGATCATCATATGCTTTCTTTATGAAAAATTCACGTCAGGAAATCGCAGCAAACAATCCAGACAAAAATCCCAGAGAACTTATGTCATACATTGCAGCCGCATGGAAAAGCATCTCAGATTCAGACAAAAACAAATACAATGAAATGGCAGAAGAAGACAAAAAAAGATACGAAGAGGAGAAAAAGAACGCAGAGTAAACTATATAATAATACAATAAAAAAATAGAATCATGTTATTCAGAAAATATCTAGCCTTTGTAGAATCAACATTTCCATGGATATGGGTCTGCCTACTCACATGGTGGACAGACAGACTTTTTGTTGAACTCGGACACAGATCATCAGATACCGTTATATGCACACACAGCGACATACAATATGTCAACATGCACCAATATCTCACCATCATTGCCTGCACTGCACAAATAATATACTCCATCAGAGAAAGAACCGCACAATTCAAAAGAGAAGCACAAATCATGGGCATTGAAGACATACCATGCCCATGGGCCATCTACATCTGCTGCACCGTAATATGTGTAGCATGGACTATCACAGTCGTCTGTCTAATCGATGTGTCGCCATGGCTCTGCATGGATACAATCGTACAATACAGAGCATCCATAGCTTTACTGTCCATTCTATGTGTCATGTGCGCCATACCCATAGAAGCAAAAATATGGAACACACAACTACAAAATGCACTCTCATATCAATCAGGACCCATTGACATATAACAATTTGACACTATAAATATTAACACCTCTTTCACAAAACATGTCAGATGAATACCCAACACTTGCTGGTGTGCCACACTACAAAATTAAAGGGAAAAGTGTACCTGAACTAAAAGAAGAGCTAAGAGTTCTAGACGCAAAGTTAACAGAGGCTACAACTCAATTAAATGCAGCAGACGTAGAAACAACGGATGCCAAAAAGGAATTGGAGGAGGAAAAGGAAAAAACCACAACATTGCAGGCCGCGGAGACTGCTATGACTGCCGAAAATGAGGATCTAAAAGAAAAGGTAAGAGTTCTAAACGCACAGTTAACAGACTCTACAACTCAATTAAATGAAGCAGACGTAGAAACAACGGATGCCAAAAAGGAATTGGAGGAGGAAAAGGAAAAAACCACAAAATTGCAGGCCGCGGAGACTGC
>Ga0209712_10002768_pt1 | contig 14389 bp, 12 predicted proteins | sample ArcOceMetagenome_FD_187443 | JGI IMG/M metagenome (GOLD analysis project Ga0209712, IMG submission 187443) | Marine eukaryotic phytoplankton communities from Arctic Ocean - Arctic Ocean - Greenland ARC118M Metagenome (SPAdes) (version 2) | ecosystem: Environmental > Aquatic > Marine > Oceanic...
ATACCAAGAGACGACCCCTTTTCCCTCCTCCCTGTCTTAGGGCAGGGGCAGGACTCAGCCACCACACCCAACTCCAGAGATATGAAGACGGGGAGGGGACCCGAGTCGTGTGCGACAAAATAGTGAGTTTTTTATTAGACATACAGGCAAGATACAGGCGGCAAAATCCAATTTTCGAATTTGGGATAGAGACAACTTGCATTTTCGCCATGGCTACGCGATTTGTATTTACATTATATCAAAGTGAAATACCGTAAAAAGATGCTTAGAATAGTGTTTTTTCAAAATGACGCTTCACTAACTGTTTTGTTCACGAGGTACACCACAACACTTAAAGGGCAGTATCATACTAGTTTGAGGTTAGGATCACTACTATTGAAGTACGAGGAGGTACACAACAACACCTAAAGGGCAGTATCATAGTAGTAGGTTGAAAGGGCCACTACTATTGTTCCTCGATTCATTCTTTGTTCGCTTCGAAATGCAATGCCTTGGCTCAAGTTGCGTTTGAACAAGAAACCAGAGCGAATTTCAAAACAATTTCAAATTCTGTCAACAAACAAAATATTATAGTTGAAAGTAATCATTGAAAATAACATTATGGACGTTTATTCCCAAGAACCCCAAGAAAAGTTCCTCTTTTCTCCAAAATTTCAAAACAATTTGGCGGCTCTGGTCCAGGCTCTGTTTTTTCAGCTATTTTAGTATAAAGGCATATTCATTAAGAGAAAATTGAGACTTTTCAGAGCCGGTAAACAATTGTGAAAAATTGTGTTTCGCCCAAGTTTCGTTGGGTATTCTCATTTTCTACCATTGCATCGCAACGATTTTTTAAAAGATTTCAACATTCCCAAGAACGTCACCATGAACGTATATCCCCACATCTCTGTCCAAGCTATGGGTACCAACGAAAGAATGGTGAGCCCTCTCCCGTCGGACGACGAGGACCTCCCCCAGCATTCTTGGTCGCATTACGAAATTATGACTGAAATGCACGCTCGCGTTCTGCTATCTCAAATGAAGAAGACTGATGAGTCTCGAACAGCCTTCGAAAAAATCAAGAACAGGAATTGGCCATGTAGCGATAGAGAAGGAAGGAAGAAACGAAGGAAGACTATGTGTCTCAAATACAATGAGGACTCTCAGGACACCATATATGGCCGTGTCTTTCCACCACAATCAATGCCTCCTTCTACTACACGTACCGGTGATTCGGCGACATTGTTCTCTGACGATCTGATGACTCTGTCGAGAGACGAAAGAATGAAAACGGATGAATCATTCGTAGGAAATGCTACCTTTCCCCAAACACCCACTAGAAATGGTATGTATTTCCCCAAAGTTTCAACGGAAATGCCTAGTAGTAATCTGGATGGAATCGAAACTCCAGAGGGCGGCGTTGTTCTTTATAATTTCGAGCAGGAAGATTGTTGGAAAGAAAATGATGAATGGAAAGAGAGGAATCTTGATATTCATCAGAGCAAGATTGTTGAAGAAAGAAATCGAATATTTGTGAATGTTGAAAATACGGGAAGTACTGCTGTCAACGGTGACATGTACCATCCTACTACTATCAACGCAGAAGCCTCTTTTGACGAATACCAGATGTATTCTCCTATCAGCAAAGGAGCCTCCCTTCAACATGCGATGTATTCTCCCAAACATTCACGTGGAGCGCCCACACTTCTTGCTTCGACGACTACCAGAGATGAGTATTCCTTGAGTAACGCTATCAGCAGCGAAGAAGTCGATTCTGAATCAGAATTTGTTTTTTCATCATCGCACAAAATCATGTTGCTCAACATGTTAAACGAGGATTAATTTCCACTATTGCACCAGGCACATGGCACACTAGCGCTGTTAATCAATAGTAAGAACCTTAACTTACGTTTAAAGTTGTACCTATACATGATGACTTTAGTGACTTGTGACATAGTCGAGTTGAAAATAAAACCAATTCGCAAGGAGGTACAGAGTAAATTCCGCCATAAGAAATTCCAATTAAAAGGGGTAAAGATGCTTGGATCAAAATCATGGCGATGATGACGTAATTCTAAAAATGTTGCCCTTGTCCAATATCTTGCATCCTAGTTGGTGCTTGAGACGGAACTGAATCTCTGGACGATGGACTGGCCAAGACTCCTGTATCATAATATGCAAAGATTACTGATTTAAACTATATAAACCTAAGCGGCGAAAATCAGTCCCAATAGGAGGGTTTTGAGTCGTCTCGTAGCACTTTACTAGAATGTGCCCCATTACTGCAATAATAATTTCTGCAGGGAGAACGCATTGTGTTGAAATAACATCATTATCAGCTTGCTGAATACTTTTATCTATTCCATTATTCCTTTCTGTAATCTCAAATCATGTGCGCTGCGTTTCACGTTGCGTTTCCTCGATAATGTCACGAAATGCAGCGCTACTCGTGAATCGCACTGGAGGGCATCCAAATGTAGTCCCACCATCATCAACAATGAAATTTTGAGGAATCATAGTTTCAGCTCCATTAAGTATAACACATCGTTGACCGAATGAGACATGATTCTGGATTCGTATGCGATGAAAAGAGATATCACTTGGTGTGAACCTTTGAGTTGTAAAATTGGTCAATGGTGAGATTTCATGTATAGCCTATGGAACCAAATTTGTTGATGATATAGTGGATGAGGCAACGTATTTCATGTATTGCTATTCCGTTTTAGTAAAGCTTATAATAGGTCCGATCATTTCTCATTCTTGATTAAACATTAGCATACAGCATCATTCTGATGCCCCACGTGCTGCCTCTTCAATCAAATTCTCCACGACCCCCTTCTTCTTACTTGTTTCACTTGTGAACATTAATCCAACATCTATAGTGGAACGGCGATTTTGATTGACATGTTTTGCATTGTGCGTTGTGGAAGTGTCCCGTGGAAGTTGTAAAGAGTATCTTGATCTACGGCTCTTAGATCCAGACGCCGTTGTTCTTGACGGTAGACTCAATTCAGATTTTACGAATTCATTTATATCTTGGCGATTTGAAAAGAAGCTTGACCTCTTAATCTCCAGTGCAGCTAGAGAGACTCGTTTGTCGTTTGTTTCAAATGACGCGAAAGCATCACCCTCCAGTGCAAATCGGTGACACATGAATTTGGCATCCGTTGAGAAGTCAACCTCGAAAGTCATGTCATTTGTCTTCATGCTCGTGATAGGCAGGATTTCTGGTGCTTCGATCAGTTTAGACATTCCATTCACCTTCATAATGGCTGTTCCACGAAGCAAAACAATTCTCCCAAAGTCGTAAAACTATTGGAATGGAAGAAGTCAACACATGAAAAGATTTGAATCAGCTTGTGGGGAGAGGGGGGGGGGGAATAATATCGCTGAAACCATAACCCAATTCCATGAATGAGAGCATTGCATTGACATACCTTAACTTTCTTGTCCATGGGATCGACAGAGCGCAAATCAAATTCCTGTACCATTTCCCGGATATGTCGTCTTGACATTTTACTTTCATGTGCTGCTAAAACATTCTCAGATAATCGTCTGCCACATGTGTCCCATAGTTTTGTTTCAAGTTGCTTGTTAGACTCAGCAATATTGCGTAGAACAGTTCCACGGATACTGAACAAAAGTCCGGGGCTAGTTGCTAAAATCGTGGCACCTCTGATTCCATTATTGAGAGCCCAAGCGATTTCACCAAAAACCGAACCCATTCCAAGTTCGTCAATCACCATCTTTTCGCCCGATTCTTTCAGATAAGACACAGCCACCGTGCCTCTGGCCAAAACATGGACGCTATCAGATTTTTCGCCTTGCTTCACCAAAACATCACCCCTTTGGAAGACCGCATCCTCGAACGAAGAAGCGATTGTCGACAACTCTTGTGAATCTAGGCACTCGAGCCACGGGATTTGTTTGAGGATATCCATCTTCTTGGGCATTGCTATGATTGGGGGATGATAAGTCAAAGATTTCATTTGGTATTCGACCAAACCAGTGAGTCGCTTATATTCCACAGCATCAAGTAAACCATCTTGATGCAATTCAAAGATCGCACGTCGCTGTTTGTTTAGCACAGTCCGGGCAGCCAAAGACGTTGTGATGGAGGCTGCGATTTCGTTATAAAGTCTCTGTACGTCCAGGAGAGCTGTACGAACCTTCTCCAGATCTTGTTCGATGTGCTGCCGGATGCCTTGCAAGTGATTCCCTTCAGTCTGGATATGTTTGATAGCTGGTAAAACCTCCTCCCTTGCAATTCTGAATGCACTGGCAATCTCGAAACCATGCTTGAGTTGAGAGAAAAGGACTTTTCTTTGATACCGTTTTAGTAAGCTCTCTGATTTTGTGAGCAAGGTCGAAGTTTCATTCATTGCTGCGATTTTGGCTCTTTTCAAACTATTGGCAACTCTCGCAAGTCGGAGGAGACGAAATAGACGTAGGAACCTGATGGATCTGATTGCTTTTGTATAATCGGAGGCTTGGCCAAGCAAATCTTCGACATTAAGCAGGACGATATCTAGTAGAACCGCAACAATATCGATTGCGATGTACGGGTCCACAGCCCACGGCTGTCGCCATTCTTGAAGGCAATAAAGTCTGGTACAGAGCTCAGCCATAAATATGGCTGTAGTTGTGTTTTCAATAATCAAAAATGCCTCCGAACTTGGATCCAGCGTAAACGGTAGAATACAAGATGCAAAGACTAGAAGCAGAATGGTCAATATGACTGGTACGCTGTCAAGAAAATTGAGCAAGTTCACTCTTCGTTTTTCAGATGCAGATGATCCTTCTGCCGCGACAAGTTTTTGAGAGACTTTGTCAACAGCGGAGCCGAGGCGAATCAACTGCTCGAAAGTCTTCCATTCGTCCAAAAGGCAAGAATCACTGTCGAGAGCCACATCCGTATGGTGAATCAAGTAAGAAACAGAGTAATGAGACAAAAGCCCATCTTGAAATTGTTTCCAGTAACTTCTTTTTGTAATCATCAGCACACGACGCCGCACTTCCTTCTCAGCAAGAATATCACTGTCTTCTCCCTCTTGCACTTTTATTTGTTTGCCTTTATCTACACGGAAATAATATTTTCTGGCCTCCTCCCATATTGTTGAATCGAATAAATGGTCTGCACGAAGATTGATTTCCTGCCTCGTACCTGCTGTCATCAAATTATCCATTGCCTGGTCGTAAATCAGCTGCTTGGAGAATGCTACGACATCTAATCCAAGGAAAGCCACCAAACGTTTCATGGAAGTGGAGTTGATAAACACTGTGAGGACTACGATACCAGCTGTATGAAACATTACGACTTCCCTTATAGGTTCGCAGATTTTGTCATTACCAAATACTATCATTGCAAGACTCAGTCCGACTGCACCTCGTAGGCCGGCCCTGTTGAAGTCAACAATGTGATGAGAAATGGCAGGATTTAGATGCTGATGATTTTGTATCGAACCATAAAATTCAAACGACGCCCTCACCATGTTGCAACAATCTGATCTTTAAATTCCAGATCTGATCCACATGCCTTGAAGGCAAGATATATTAAGCCTATCACAACTCCCCGAATTAACGCACAAACAGCGTACATTGCAAACATATGTGTAAACTCTGACACTGGAAATGAAGGCAGTTTGAATCCAATCACCGTGCCAGCAACTACAAAGATGAGAGTGTTGCCGATGAAGCCCAAGCACTGCCAGAATTCTTCCAAAAAATGTGCCACTTCAGGTGATACTGACGTTCTTCCACTGTGCCCAAAGTACAATCCCAGACAAACCACAGCGATTACCCCTGAAACGTGGAGGAAGTACTCTGCTACAAAAAAACAAAGGTACGCCCCCGCTAGAGTTACTGATATTTCTGCCAAAGCATCATTGAAAATCATTCGAAGCCATTGTACCATGATAATTGCGAAAACGGTCCCAAATAGAGCACCGCCAATTGACATCTTTCCAAAAGTCAGAACATAATCCTCAACACCATCCGAACTATCGCCTTCTACCAATTTGATTAAAATGGTAAACATGACCAATGCTGTCCCATCATTCAGCAACGATTCACCTTCGATGGTCGTTGATAATGAAGCTTTACAACCCAAGTCATTCAAGAGGGCGACAACTGCAACTGGATCGGTGGCGCTCATGATAACCCCGAGAAGAAGAGCGGTGTGATAAGACCATTCGTCTGAGCATTCTGCTAAAAGCAAATCGTCTTGGAATCTTTCCGAGTTACTTAGTAGACTATACAAAACCCCACCCGTCAAACTTGAAGCTAGCAACAATCCAGGACCAGCAAGAGATATAATGTGCCACTTTGCCTTTGTTAAAAGGTGCCACTCAAGAGACGCAGCGGACTCGAAAATGAGTGGGGGTAGAAATACGTGAATCATCAAATGTGGATCCAAATTACCTAATACTTCCATACTTTGTTGGAGAGTACCAGTCCACTGATCCCCCCTGAGAAGTATCCCCAATAATGTACCAACAATGAGCAATTGCATTGTGTAGGGCACTGGAAGGGCTTTCGTAGTTTGCCGAAGCAAAGCCCCAACTGCAAGAAGTAGAAACGGAGCAAGAATCACCACCTCAGCATGCTTTACTGGATTGGAGTCACTGTCGACTGAGGACTCTGCTATAGTCATGTTCGATACTAATGCGATCTCTTCGACATCGTCATAGTACATGACACCGCTCTTGTCAACGGTGAATATCAAATCAACGACAGGCTTTTCTAGATTTGATCTGTATATGATATTTTAAAATATCAAAGAGTTTTGAAAAGTGAAATAAAAAGAAATCAAAACCCCCTGTCGCCGTTTCAAATAAAAAATTGCTTTCAGCATTGCTTGAGTCGTATGGAAGTGATGTTATTTTTGAGAAACGTTTTACTTGAGTATGCCTGGAATAAGAGCAAGGATTTTAAAATTATGCGAATGTTCATGCAACCTGCGACCACAATTTTGAAGCAACATTAATAGTAACAGCGAAGATGACACGCATCGCATGGATCTATTGTGCATGAAGATCTTTTAGTACATGAAATCCTCGAGACATCACGACCTCAAGACATACAACCGATTTTGTCTTGACAGCATTGTTCGTAAACGCACTGCAACTACTGTGTAAGATGCCCGAGCAAATTGTGGAAATCACCCCTGAATATAATGTTCAAAACCTCATGCTATTATGATAGCTAAAAAATCATTTCACCTGAATTTGTGACACGCCATGATGACATGACATGACCGTTAAAGTCGTGGGGAGGGGATTTTTCCATTTCAAAATTTTAATATATGTATTCATTAACGTATATATTTATAATCAAAATTGTTTGGCCAGCAGTTAGCGCTAGCTGTAACAGTTACCAGCCAGTAGCACACCAGTATCTTCGTAACTGCACCAGGTTACCAGTAACATCAATAACACTTCTGTTTTAACATCTATCAATCAAATCATACATAGGTACGACAGATACCGGTAGAACCAATCTTCCCCTCCAACATTGATTTAGACTAATAAAATGAACGAGATCGACGTTAAATCCGAACAAACCACCGAAAATGAGGCTCCCCCTCCCCCATTACCGGTGGCAGAAGCGGAAGCAGCTCCAATGGACGAGAAGCCTTCCTGGACCGAAACAGATGATAGAGCCCTCATGCTTTTCATTCAAGATGCGAAAAAGAGTAAAACTGACGATTCAGACCTTTTGGATGACACCGATGAGGAAGTTTGGGTCGATATAGCGGAAAGGTTCCCTGGAAAAAGTGCCACTAATTGCATTATGCGCTATGCACGAATGAAAATAAGGGAAATGGAGAGTCAAATAATGAATAATTCAGCTGTTGCTGGTGTTTCTAATAATACAACATTGCCTCCTGGAGACGGCCAGAAACGCAGCGCCGAGGATGACGGTAACTCGACAGACGGAAAGAAGAACAAGGTTTCCGAAGAAAGCTTGGCGCTTTGGACTGACGAGGAGACAAATATGCTTCGAGAGATAGTTAGCCAATATCCAAATAGTGAGTATGAAAATAATGCTAGCTTTGTTTCGGTTCAAAATGAACAATGATTTTCCACGGTAACAATGGATTACTAACAACTGAAAAAATCGTTTCTTTTTCCCAACAGCAACACCAAGGTGGAATGACATCGCGAATACGTTCCCCAACAAATCTCCTTTTGAATGTCTCCAAAAGTGGAATTCCATGACCAAACCCCCAGTCATCAAGGGCAAAGGGTCTTGGACTCCCGAGGAGGATAACATTCTTAGAGATAAGAGAGGACTATACGGTAGAAAATGGGCAAAGATTGCTGCCCACTTACCAGGACGTCAGGGAAAGCAATGCCGTGAACGTTATGTCAATCATTTGGACCCTAATTTAAAGAAAGGAGAGTGGACTGATGACGAGGAAGCTATTTTGATTGCTTTGCATGAGCATCATGGTAATAGATGGGCAAATATTGCAAAACAATTGCCTGGGAGATCAGATAATGACATCAAGAATCATTGGTATTCAACTATTCAGCGAAAGTTCCAAACTCACGGAAGAGAGGTACGTGTGTATGAGTTCATTATGTTGTTTATTTTCACTGTCACAACAATTTTTTAAAGGTTCTATTTTACCAACTTTCCATCTCATTTTCTGCAACAAACAGAAACTCATCGCTGCTGCTATCCAACAAGTGCAGTTAATGGTGAACAAGCAAGGACAAATCGTGGCACCACCGAAAGCTCAAGGTTTTTCAAGTGCAACACCCGGCGCATCCTACTCTCAAACCACAAATCCACCTCCGATGGTACCAACAATTGTTGCAGCAGGAGCCGCAGCAAATATAACTCCAGGAACTGGACCATACCCTTACCCTCCACAGTATCCTCCACCAACGCCTAATTTGGCGGCACAGTTTCCTCACGGTGTTTATCCACCTGGATATACTGCGCCGGCGGGATTTGCACCAGCGCCTGCTGCGGCGCCAGCGAACGGCCAACCTACCCCAAGCCAATCACCAGTCCCTAATGCGGAAGGAGAGTCGAAAACAGAGACGACCGATGTTGCTAACGGAGACCAAAAGACTGAAAATCCTCCTCCACCATTGCCTCAAGCAACCGCTGAAGCAAATCCTGCAGTCATCGCCGAGGCAAACCCTGCAGTAACATCAGCCGCCGAAGCAGACACCTTAGCAATCACGTCTGTAACTGCTGAAACTGCTGAAACAGACACTGCAAATCCAGAAAATGAGGGTGAACAGGAAAAGGTTGAAACTCCTGTTGTTGAAGAAGAAAATGAAAATGTGGCTTTGATTTAATTTCTGTTGTATGTGAGGGTGAACAGGCAAAGGATGATACTCCTGCTGAACAAGAACAAGCAACGGTTGTGGTTTTTAATAATCTCAGTTGCGTGTGAGGCGCAACGGATCTTGAAAAGTTGAGTTTGCACAGGGGCATTGATGGAAACTACGTGTTGTCGAAATGGAAGATAAACATAAAAATGGTTCACATATACAGAGTTTATGACGTGGAGTTTTGTTTATTTGTTTGTTTACCGAATGCAGCAATCAGCTGGTTGAACCACATCACCGGCACTGAAATCTATATTCCCCATTCATTTCTTGTTGATACTCTTTTCAACGGCGGTGGAGAAGCTGGAGCTGATTCAAACGTGTCCAAAACTGGTGTTTCCGTTATGCTTGGCCCTTCACGAAGAGTTGCAGTGAGAGCGTCAGTCCACTCTTCTAACTCATTTATGCGCTCTTGAAACCACTCGCGATTGTTTGAGAAGTCAATATCTTGACTCTCGCGCGTAGATAGACTGTCATCAGTTAGAATATTGCCTTGGAAAGAGTCGTCGGACTCATTTGAAACTTCTCTTCTTCGAGCTCTTGGTAATCTCATATTTGTTTTTGAACAACCCGGTAACCTTCTTGATCTCGTCTTCGGTTGCGGCGGGGATGGCAGTGCATTATTGCAATCATCACGAATGAAAAACTTTTCGTTATGAAGAGCCTGTTTGACTTGTCTGTCAACTTTGCTTAAACCAAGATTAAACCTCTCCTTGAGTATTGCTTCCTTCTCTTCAAAGTGTTTGCTCAACATTATTTTGTCATTCATTCTTTTTTCCATTTCATTGTCTAGAGCCTTATTGGCCTTCCTTCTGACGAAGTCAATCACAACCTTTGCATCATTCTTCACCTTGACAATGTCCTTTTGCAGATTTTTAATCTCGTCTTTATGCTGTTCTATCAGAAATTCTGTTGTTTTACGAAGATGCTGTCGTTCTGCTTGGACCTTTTGATCATTTTGAATCTCTTTTTGTTCTAGTTCCCTCGCCTTCTCTTGTAATTCAATTTTGGTCTGTAGTAATTTCTTTTTGATATCGTCTAATTCGGGATGTAGAGGGATATCAGGGATACCGGCGACACCCGACAATATACCTGTTGCAGCACTTGTGCCTGTTCCTTCACATGCACCAATGTAATTTCCACAATCTTGAAAGTATTTTCTCGTCTCTTCAGAAACGTCTTCAGACGAAATAGTATTCGATTCATAGTTGAAAGTGCTGCGTCCTTGCCAACCACATGAACATTGACATTCAGCTTTTGGGGCATTTAGTCGGCTCATGGCATCAATTTGCGTTCCAATCTCCTTCGCCATCTGGAGAACATATCGCGAAGCGAGTGAATTATATTTTCCAGCGCATTTTGCTTCGTAGTGCTGACAGATTTTCCTTATAGATGATAAGGATGGCGCCGGGAGAGTTCGAAACGATACTTTGAACGAGATGATGGATTTTCAGTGAGTACACGTACGTGCAGATATATATATATAAAGTAAATCGAGAAGATTCAGGAAACCACATTATCCACTTACTTCCCGATGATACTCCCTTTGGCGGAACCCTGATCCATAATTGGAAATAAAGAGGTGAGTTTCATGAAATCATAATAACAGAAAAGCAGAGAAATACGGAACAGGAAGAAAGGTCCAAAACACACAATCCCTTCTGCTAATGTACTGTACATATGAAGCTCACCTGTGTAAAGGCTCCGGGATCAACGGTCGCATAGATCGCGGAAGCTCATCCTTTTTCTTTGGGCTTTGTGGTTGTGGATTAAGATTTGCCATGAGTATTCTGAATGTTGCACGGATGGATGTACAGTAAGCCCACCTCGTTCTTTAACTTTATCTCATTTGATTGTTCCATGATTGAAGTCAAAGGTTGTGAAGGGTTGTGAATTGTAACTTGTGAAGGACATCAAACTAGTGACTGTGTTTCCATTTTGGAGAATCTAACTAGGGAATGAAAATGTTCTAGATTTAGGTTTATGAAAGGACAGGATTATCCTTTTGTAAAACCGACACCGTAATCCAAGTTCTTTCCCATGGCTGTGCATTAGCCATTCCTATTCCTATTGTCATCCTTCTCTCTCAATAACTGAAAATCAATTCGCAAGCTCTCCAGTCCTATTCTTCACCAAACAAAGATCCAATCCCTTCTTAAGATCCTGACACTTTACCCATTCCTTTTTATTCCCACTCAAACAATCCTTCATGGCAGTATATTCCTCCCCACAACTTTGGCTAGCAGCTTGGGAAACAGACGAAACGCAAGAATTTAGATTGTCAATGTTAGATTTGTTGTCAGCTGGATGGACTCTTTCACGGGTTGCGGCGGTGTAAGTTTTGAGTGCGGAGTTGCAGCATACATTGATTCCCTGTGGACAAGATTGGAGTTGATGAGTCATTTGTTTCAAGAAGAATCATATTACGTGTGGGCCACATAACTTATACTTCATCACCAATATTATTGTTCATCCAACTTCCTTCTTGGCAATGTATTGTGTTCTCTAGCCGGTAGCTAGAAGAAGAAACGCCAATATCAAATGCGGCATGATGAGGTCTTTTTTCTTTTCCAAATGATTAACGACTTACGGATCCTAGAGCATAAAGCTCGGAACTATTGAGAGGTGCGGCGGACATGTTGAATTATTTGAATTGACTTTTAAATATAGGAAACAGAGCACGGTTGAATGCAATTAGTATCGCCACTCTGTAGTAGTAGCATAACAAACTGCTAGCAAGCTAGTGTACCGGTAGTGCATGTAGTCGTCAGTAATAAGTAGATTAGACCTCGATCACGTCGCGTTTGGTTGTGACGGAAGGAAGACAGACAGACGATCCCTCAAAAAGTCGCAGAATGGGATGGGAACAACTGAGAACACAAAGTTAGTTAGCAACACATAACACATAACACAAGCAACCCGACACCTCTCAGACAGAGCAAGCAGTGGTGACACCGTTTTACTCTGTAAAAGCGTTGATACAAATTTAAATTTGAGTTAATTTCACCATGACGAGCAGAGTCATTTCCCTCTTTCGCATATTGACACGGAGTGGACAAGTAAGTTAGTTCAAAGTTTCTTCTGACAGCGATTTGAGATACGAATTTCCAGTAGGAAAGGAAGCACCATTCTTCCTCTCCTCTTTTATTTTACGCCAATCTATTTTGTTCATCATGAAAATGCTGTTGATTATGATTGGCCATGATGGTGGTGTGTGTGTTCAATGTGCTGATTGCAACTAAAGAATTCCGAATTTCTTTCATCAATGAGAACTAACGAAAGCTGTCCTTAAACGTCATCATCAAAATCATTTCACTTTTACTAGGTTCGTCCAGCCGGTACAAATTCCTGGGCGTATGTGTAAGTAGTAAAGAGCTGCCAATTCATTGTTACATATTGATAGAAACTGCGTATACGTGCACGTGTACTCACAAAATTCTTACAATCGTCACTGGATCGCCGGCGTGACTGCGACATCTATACAATGCAGGGCTACATGGAGAAGATTCTTTGACACAAAAGAGGATGAATTTAATGATGCAGCAGAAATCGTGGACAGTTCTGTGGAGGAGGTTGCTCTTGATAATCGCGCTGAAGTATCCGTTCCAAAACACGCCCCCATCCAGTCAGAGACAGCCAAACGAGCTCGCAAGGAATTTATAATGGAGCTGAGGAGGAATTCTAGCTCCAACAGTGCTAATGTAATCAGTGTTTCTAGCGACATCAGTGGCAATGTAGGAGTGGCGAGGGACGAATCGGATATCATGAACCGCCCTAATCTTGAGATACCAATTAGAGCAGGTGTCCAATGCAACATTGCACAATGATTTGAAAGATGAAGGCATGTGGGGGGAAAACTGGTAGAGGTTTGATATACATTTTGAATAATTTATTTGGAGTACAATTCGATTTGGAGAATACGAGGATACATATTAATAAATAATATCGTATGAATGAAATAAGTAACAATTATTTTGTTCAATTTCAAATTGTTTCATAATAATTCAATTGATTATCGATGCCACAGCAATTCTCTACGATCTTCTTTACGAATCAAATCATTATTAATAGCCAGCTGGGGTAATGCGGCAGAAGGCTAACGGCAATGATCCAAATTGCTTTCCTAATGATTACAGTATGAGTACGTGTACGTGTACTTATACTACATACGTGTCAAAACCTGCTCAAAAACACATTAGACATTAGACTGTAATCAAATTGCTTATCCCTATCGACCTGAAGGGGTTACACACACTTTTTCGACATCTAACTTCAACCTGGCTTCTTCAACCATAAAAGCAACCGACGCGACAACCAACAAAACGACCTCCTCCATGAACCTATTTGCACCATCCTCAAAGTGTCAATATTTTCATAAAAGCATAAAAGAAACATGAAAATATCAACGATCCTACCACTGCTAGCTGCATCTGCACCAATAATTCTTGTGGAAGCATTTGCTCCACAATGTCGAACATTGACCTCTAGACAATCAGATCTTTCGAAACTCAACAGATATCCTCAACAAACAATAGAAATTACCTCCAATCCGTCCACAGCCTCTAGATCCACAGAATTGAACTGGGGAATCTTAGTTGCAGTCCCAGACGATTTCTTCACGATAACAGGAATATCTCTAGGATTTGCTTATACCATCCTCCGGTCATGGAACCGTGTCACAGTCGAAAACGTCGCCTGGGAAAATCGTTTGGAAGACGCCCGTCAGGCCAAGCTTGACGACGAAGACGAATTGAATCCTAATTCTTACACAGAATTGGATTTAAGAAAGATGGATGCTGCAGCTAGTAAAAGTGCTTATGGTCCCGATTCGATGGATGGGCGAGAGAGAGAAAGACGTGGCAGACGCGTTCAAACACTGGATGACGACTATTACGATGAAGAGGAAGATGAGAAATCCGATCGAAATTATAACATGTCAGATGAGCAGATCAATGAATTTGAAGGAACGTATGGAGTCGCATATGATCCTTATTATGACGAACCCTACACGATGGATGAATTGCCAGATGATCCGTTTGTGGAGGATAAGGTATATGGGG
>Ga0209712_10002769_pt1 | contig 14388 bp, 11 predicted proteins | sample ArcOceMetagenome_FD_187443 | JGI IMG/M metagenome (GOLD analysis project Ga0209712, IMG submission 187443) | Marine eukaryotic phytoplankton communities from Arctic Ocean - Arctic Ocean - Greenland ARC118M Metagenome (SPAdes) (version 2) | ecosystem: Environmental > Aquatic > Marine > Oceanic...
TGGATTGTAACTATAACTGTTACTATGTTTGCTTTTTCAACTTTGATTTCTTGGTCGTACTACGGAGAACAAGGTGTAACTTTTATATTTGGTGAAAAATTTATAAAACCCTATAGAGTTATTTTCTGTATCTTTGTTTTCCTTGGAACTATCTTCCAAATGCAACTTGTTCTAAATCTTTCGGATGCTGTTTATGGACTTCTAGCAATACCAAATATGATTGCATGTTTCTTCTTACTTCCAGTAATTAAGAAGATGCTTGTTGAGTATAGAGCTAAGCTTAAGTCTGGAGAGTTACGATCTTGGTTATAATGAAATTAATAAAATAGATAAAGGGGAGCTTTAATAGCTCCCTTTTTTTATTTAATATTTGGGACCCCACATCGGATTTTGAGATTGCCATTCGAGTCTTCTTTGCTGATAAGCCTCTTGAGCTTTCTGCTGCTGGGCCGTATTCCCAAAAAATTTCTTTTTAGTTCTACTAGTAATATCATCTTCCATTTTTTCACTAAAAGACATTCCGTGTGAGTATTTATAATTATCTAAACCACCAATTACATTTGATTCTGTTATATATGATCTTAAGTTTGCAGTTAACATCTTTCTAACTTCATCTTTATTAGGTCTATATATGGCCCCTAGTGTAAATCCGTGGCCAGAGTTCTTAGTCTGATTTAAATTCATCATATCTACTTTCGCTTTAACAATACTCTCTAATTTATCGTTAAAATCTTTGTATCCATAAGCACTAGTGTGTCTTGCAAGTTGAGCTTTCATCATTCCAAGATCCATCTCGTATCGCATATTTGCATTTGAATGTGCCATATTATTAAAGTATGTGGGATTAGTATCCCTTGGAACAGGATTCTCTTTTAAATATTCCTGTGAATACATGCTTTTTAAACTATTTTCAGTATTTAAATTAAATTCTTCATTCCTTGTTGCCCCGATGACTGCACCGTGAGCTATAGTATTGATATAGATACTTTTTTGATTACTTGAGATCTTATCCCAGTTTAGTTGTTTTTCAACATTTGCAGGATTTCCGAGTAAATCTTTTACTGAACTCTTAGCATAGTTATTTGGGCCAAATCTCCATCCACCAATTTTCATCCATGTGCCCTTGTTATTTGCCTTATCAACAGAGTCATCAATGCCTGCAAGGCCTATTGAAGAGATAATTTGAGCTTTTGCGAATTCACTTCCAAAACTACCACTCGAAGTATTTTTAAATGTACTGGTGAGAAGCATTTCTGTTAGTTGTTCTTTTACTTTCGGATCATCAGTAAGGAGACCATCTAGATTTTTTTGAGTAAATGATAATAGCTCATTATCATTAAACATCATTTTCTCAAACTGAACTTCTCCAAGCTTCTCTTTAAAGACCTTGTCCATATCAGATTGTAATTTATGAATGTATTTATTTTTTATAGCTAAGTTTGGACTTTTTACTTCATCTCTTAAACCTTGAACTTGTTTATCTATTTGATCTTTAAACTGAACTTTATAAGTTTTATAAATTTGACCCTTTATAATTAACTCGTAAAATTTTGATGAATTAAAATCAGTTGTATTTTTAAACTGTGACATATTATTACACTGGGCTTTTAATACTTTTAAATCTTCATAATATTTTGTTGTTGATCTGGCCAGACTATAGTCTAGGCCAACTTGAAGATATTCAGCTAGATTATCCATTGTAATGGGGCCTGCATCATCTGCTTTTTTATTTTTTGCCAGAAGACTGTTAATATCTAATAAACACTGAGGAGAAAACCACTTATCAAGTTCAGAATACTTGGCCTTATTATTAATCCCTTGAGTTTTATCTTGAATTTTTACAATTAAATTCTTGTGGACGTTTCTTATGGCCTTATTTTCAATACCCTTTGCTACTTCAGCAACAAATGAATCTGTATCTCCACCTTTTTCAATATGAATTTTTAAAGCTTCACTTAAGCTGTAGTTTACTATATCAGATTTTTTTATACTTTCAGGTATTCTTATATTATATTTATCTCTTAGTGACCATGCTTCCTGTGCCAGTACATTTCCAACTTGAACTTTATCTTTTAGAAAACCTGTTTTTATTAATGGTATTAATTGAGATCCAGCTTCTTTAATTATTAATTTTGGAACTACTTCTTGTGTAGCTAACAGCTCACATTTAGTTTGTAGTTTATCTAGTCCATCTTCCTCATTAAAAGAAGTAAATGAAGACCATTTACCTTGTTTTGATAATACTTTTGGGGATTTACTTTTTACTTTATTCATTGCAAGAGTATATGTTTCAGCGTTAACGGCTTGGTAAATGTCCTCTCCTTTATCATCTTTTGTTATATAACCATAGTAATCAAGATTGTTTAATCCATCTTGAAAGCATTCTTTAATTAAAATTTGAACATTATTTTTTAGTGATAATAAGTATTTTGGATTCTGAATTTTATCTTCTTGCTCTTTTGCTATCTTTTCAAATTCAATTCCTGCGATAACAAAAGATATGTTTGATATTGCATTTTCAACACAACTAAATAATGAATTGTTTTTATTTAAATAATATTTACTATCTTCAACACTATTTATAGGAGTGGCACTCTGCGTGCTTCCAATATCTGATAATGCATTATTAATGGCAGTTTCACCACAAGATTCATATTCTTTTATTATCAGTTTGATTTCGCTATTGTTTTCTAGTTTCTTCTCTTTTGCCATATCTTCAAGCTTCTTCTGAACCACAAGAAGTGAAGCATTCATTTCAACTATTGGTGTACAAAGTAACGAGTTCTTTTTATCTAACCCATGAGTTTTGTTACCTTGAATTAAATCGTATTGTTTTTCAAGGCAAGGTGTAAATGAGGAATTTGTTATCTCTTTTGTAATGTTTATTAAATCTTTATTATGCGTATTTCCAAATTCATCAGTTATGTTCTCACCTGAATTAAATGCATCTTTCAATGTCTCTTCGTTTAATAAAAGCTGAGAGACAAATTCCTTAGTTACTTTATTTTCTGCAATGTCAGAACATTTTACGAGAAAATTTTCAAAATCACTTGTTGAAATTTTTTGTAAATATTGATCATCATTTAAGAAATCAACTTTATCAAGATTACTTTTCTTTGCTATATTTCTATTTACACAGCTAGTAAGTGTATCCCAAGTCTTCTTTGAAAAAGAATCGGCCATCTCATTAGATAAGAAAAAACTTTCTATAAATTCAGACTTTTGATCTTTAATTATTCCAGTTAATAGAGGTTTTATTGATAGTGTTAAACCCTTAAGAACACAACCTTGAACACGTTGAGTGTCTGTTGCTGTATCATTAGATGATAATATATTTGCTGAACCAGAACAGATTTCATCGCTACATTTGTCAGGATTTTTAGTACAGTATTTTTCTTTAAGAATCATGCGTTTTGCTAATATCTTTTCACTTTCTTGTTTTGTTTTTCTTTTTCTCTTTGAACTTGATATTGTAGTCTTATCTAAAGTATAGTTTGCATACTCTTTTTCTTCTTGCATACAAGTATCATAAGTCTCTTGTGATTTTGCAATTAGCACATTATCTAGAAAATCTTTTTTTCTTTCTTTACTCCATGCTGCAGGTAATTTATCTTCAAAGTTACTTCTAACTAAATAGGGTATAGCTTTCTTTCCTACTTCAATACTTGCATCTACACTATAAACATATGATACATAGTTTGATATTTCATCTGTGTCAGTTTCTTTTAAATTTTTATAAGAATTTAAATTATTAATAAATCCTTTTACTTGTTCCTCTTCACTTCCTTTTGCAGGATCCATATAAGGACCTATTAAATCAGAGACCATATCACTTGTGAGTTTATCTGCAAATTCCATAATTGCATCTTTAGTAATAGAATTCATTTTTGAGTTGAGAGTTAATAAGTTTTTCTTTGCGTATTTGTCTCCAACTCTCTTTGCTATAATTTCAGCATCTTCCCAAGTCATAACCCCTGGAGGCTTAGGTGCTATACATGCATTCTTTACTTCTATTAGAATCATATTTTTAATAAATTTTGCTGAACCTTTACGACCACCACAAGCATTATAATGATCGATCATTACATCTGTGTCATCGTTTAGAGCTAGTTTTAAAAGACTATGGACTATATTTTTAGATCTTTTGAATTTCAATAGATCTTCTTTTTGTAACTGTTCTATTTCAGCTTGTAGTTTTATGTATGGTAAAACGTTATCACAAGTTGCTTTTCTGTCTTTACTTACAATCTTTGTAATATCTTTTACAAGATCAACATAATCATCAGAAAACTTTTCAGTATAGTCTGGACATATTTGTTCTTCTCCATCTATGCGAATTGATAAGTCATTATTTGGGCAGTAATCATTTTCTGCTGCAACAATGTAATCGGTGATACTTGATAAATCATTTAAATCATTTAGTTCAGATTTGAAATAATACTGTTTTCCAATTGTGCTGCTAGTTTTTGGAATTCTTATTTTATATTTTCCACTCTCAAGTGGTATATACTCAAGAACTAGACTAGGGCATTTTACTAGGGGATACATCTTAAGCCAAAGTTGCATGTTACCAGAATTCTGGGCAAAACTTCTAGAGCTTAAAATTAACATGAATGTCATAATAAATATTTTATGCATTATTCCCCTTAACTTTAAGCTAATCGGAAATAATGCGAAGATACTTGAGTAAAATAATATTTAAGTCGTGAAATCAGTATATTAGGATGCTTTCTCGCTGTTCCATATATAAAGGTAGAGTCGATTCTTCCATATTAACTAATTCACTGTACACTCCTTGATTTTCATACCAATGGCGAATTTTATCAGTCCCATTTATCATATCAACTGGATTAAAGTTATTTTCATATTCATATGGGTCTTCTTTATATTTAAACTCAAGGCCTAGCTCTTTATATAATTCTCTGCAAAGAAGTTGGGATACCCTCCAGGGTTGGAATTTTTCTCTATCAGTCACATGAATTTGATAACCACCACAAGCGATTCCTGCGTGTTTTTGAAATGTTGGTTGGAAATTTATGGGTCTAAGGACAAAACCCGTAAGTTTATTTTCATTCATAACAGTATCTAGCTTAGTTTTAAAGTTCCATGCATCTAGTTTGGGATGGCCTATAATTTCTAAAGGTCTTGTTGTTCCACGACCTTCACTTATATTTGTTCCTTCGTACAGAACTGTTCCCACAAAAGTGTAACAACCTTCAACTGTTGGTAGATTAGGAGAAGGCATTATCCATGGAAGTAGAGTTTGTTCAAAGCTCATTTTTCGATCGTAATTCTCCATCTCTATTATAGTTAAATTCGCTTTGTCTTTTACCCAGTATTGTTGATGCATTTTGGCCACTTCGGCGATAGTAAGTCCGTGTCTTACAGGTAGAGGATGTCTTCCAACAAAAGAGGCAAACTTTAAATCTAGCACATTGCCTTCAACTGTATTTGCATCAATAGGATTAGGTCTATCTAGAATAACAACTTCGATATTCTTATTTGCACATGCTTCTAGGACGTAAGTCATTGTGTAAATGTATGTATAAATTCTTGTACCTACATCCTGTAGATCAATAAATAAATGATCGATTCCCTCGAGCATGGAATCAGTGGGTTTTCTAGTTTCAGAATAAAGAGAAAACACAGGTAGCTTGAAATATGGGTGAGTATAATGATCGGACTCTATCATGTTATCTTGAACGTCAGTAACAAACCCGTGTTGTGGGCCATATATCTTTTTAAATCTATCACTGAAACAATTTTGAAATATTTGAACAGAATGATCAAAGTTAGAATCTATACTAGCAGAATGACACAATAGGCCTACATTACCTTTGAATTGATCTTGAAGATCTTTATTCATTCTCAATTTATCTATGCCTGTAATTACTTTCTTAGACATGCGTCAAACCTTTTTTTTTAATTAACAGTTTAGTTGTTGTTTGTTAGCCTAATTATACACGGAAAGAAGAAGACTAAAATGCAAAAAATACTTTTAATTCTATTATCATTTATAGCGCAAAGCTTATTTGCTTTTGAAGACTTTACTCATGAGAGTGAAGCGGCGGTTAATGGAAGCCAGGGAAATTCTCCCTATGATGCCTATAACTTTTTTACTAGAAATAAATTTAAAATAGATACTCAGCATGAAGCAACAATAGGTGGGCATTATGCTTTGAGTACCATTAATGATGAGCAATTTGAAATCGCAAGAAACTGGGATATTAATGGCAAGTACTTAGTAGCAATATCCAAAAAAACTTATGGTTTTATAGGAGCAGCTGTCGAGGGTGATGAGTTTGCTGGATACTCTGAGAGAAATAATGTGGATTTAGGCGCAGAATATAAATTTATAAATACGGATAAATATAAAATGATTTTTCAATATGGCCTTAGACAAACAGTTGAGGTTCCCATTGATGGATCCGGTGCAGATAAAGATCAAAAAGCTAGATTCTATTCAAGAATTGATGATGTAATAAATGCTAACTCGGACTATGCTTTTTGGCTTGAATATATCCCAAATTTTAGTACACCAAAAGACTACATGATTAATTTTGAACCTTCTTATAGAATTTCATTATCAAAAATATTTTCTTTAAAACTTTCTTATAGAGGTGTTTATGATAATGAACCCGCTATTGCTAGCAGAAGGTATTTTGATTCATTTTATCGAACAAGTTTATTAGCAAAGTTTTAGGAGACATACACATGAAACAATATTTAGATTTAATGAAAAGAGTTTATGATACAGGTACTATTAAAGACGATAGAACTGGAACTGGTATCAAATCAGTTTTTGGTCATCAAATGCGCTTTGATTTATCTGAAGGTTTTCCACTCGTAACAACTAAGAAATGTCATATGAAATCAATTGTTCATGAACTTTTATGGTTCTTAAAAGGAACAGGAAATGTGGCCTATTTAAAAGAGAACAAAGTTCGTATCTGGGATGAGTGGGCAGATGAAAATGGAGACCTGGGTCCAGTTTACGGTGTTCAGTGGAGATCTTGGAAGGGTATCGATGGCAAAACTCATGACCAGATTAAAGATGTAATTGAGCAGATTAAGACAAATCCAAATTCAAGAAGACTAATTGTTAATGCTTGGAATGTTGGTGAGTTAGAGCATATGGCCCTACCTCCTTGTCATATGTTTTTTCAATTCTACGTTGCTGATGGAAAACTTAGCTGTCAGTTATATCAAAGAAGTGCTGATATCTTTTTAGGAGTTCCGTTCAATATTGCTAGTTACGCTGTTCTTACTATGATGATTGCAAAAGTTTGTAACCTTGAGCCTGGAGATTTTGTTCATACAATTGGAGATGCTCATTTATACTCCAATCATATGGAACAAGCCGAATTACAAATGAGTAGAACCCCATTCCCATCTCCGAAAATGACTATCACTCGTGATGTAAAAGATATTGATGATTTTAAATATGAAGACTTTGAACTTTCTGGTTATGAAGCTCACCCCCATATTAAAGGTATCGTAGCGGTATGATCATTTCAGTAATTGTCGCTTATTCAAAAAATCAGGCCATAGGCCTCGATAATAAAATGCTTTGGCGTTTATCAGATGATTTTAAAAATTATAAAAAGATTACTACTGGACACTGCTTAATAATGGGTAGAAAAACATTTGAATCTATAGGTAAGCCGCTTCCAAATAGAACAAGTATTATTGTTACTAGGAATAAGGAATACCAGGCCCCTGAGAATTGCTATATTGTTCATTCTCTTGAAGAAGGCATCGAGAAAGCCCGAGACCTTGGTGATTTAGAATGTTTTATTAATGGTGGTGCCCAAATATACACAGAAGCTATGCCAAAAGTTAATCGTGCATATATAACAACTGTAGACTGCTCAATTGAAAAAGCAGATGCATATTTTCCAAATATTGATTTTACAAGCTGGAATGAAGTAAGTGGATTCTCTCATCCAAAAGATGAAAGAAATGAATACTCCTGGGAATTTAAACAATATGAAAGAGCCTAAACAAAAACGCGCAAAAGTAACTGTCGACTCTATTTTAGAGGCCAGCAGAATTGTTATTGAAAAAAGTGGACTTGAAAAATTCAATACGAATTATATTGCAGAAGTTGCAGGTGTTAGTATTGGTTCTTTATATCAATACTTCAAAAATAAAGAATCTATTTTAGAAGTTTTATTAGATAAAGAACTTACTGAAAACCGTGAAGAACTTGATAAAATTTTAGCTGATTCAAAAGAGAAGTCTTTAGAAGAAGTTATTCATATTCTTGTTATATTCTTAATAGAAAATTGGGAGAAAAAGGGCGTTTTTGGCAAAATTCTTTTTCAATTCGTTCCAGATATTGTTGATATCAACCACTTTAAAAAAATTGATCAAAAATTAATTCCCTACCTTGTGGAAAAAGTATCTAGTAGTAATGAATCACTTAATGAAGAAGACTTAGATTATGCTTTGTTTTTAATTATTCAAAGTGTTCGAAGTACAATCTTTTTTATTAATGGGCCATACAAAGATATGGACCGAACGAAAGTAAAAAAAGAATTATCAATAATGATTAGTTCATACTTAAGAGCTAGATAATGTTTAAACACTTAATCCTTTTCATCTTCTTATTACCTTCGATCTCATATGCACTTACCTTCAAAGACTTACAAGGTAAAAGACAGCATTTTGACGCAAAGAAAATCATGTTCACCGGTACTATAAAAGATATAAAGCGTATTACTAAAAAAAAATCTATAACAGTTAAGCTTAAGCTTATTGATCTCTATTCTAAAAGCAAAATGGATGTAACTTATATTGAATCTCTAGATGGTAAAATGATAAACAATAAGTTTTTATGTAAAAACTTTGAGGATGTTACTTTTATGGGGATCTTTACTTCTAAAAAATCAAAATACCTTATCGGCTCTATACTAATTGATAGGAGAAGTCCTTCAGTTTGTAGTACTCCATATAAGACAGACAAGATTCTAAAACAATATACTAGTGAGACGCTAAGTGAACAAAGAAAGAAAAATGATCTAAAAGTAATTAAACTAAAAGGTTTTATTAAAAACTTTAAACGTTCTCATTCAGCAAAAAAATCGGAAGTAAAGTTTAAACTTGTGGATAGTGCAAAATCAAAATATTCTACAAAAGTAATCTTAGGCCTAAAATATAATGATAATATTATAAATACTATTGATTGTTCAGAAGGAAGTTTTGTTGTTATATCGGGAATATATTTTCCAAACAAATCAATGAAATCCAAAGACCTTGGTGTACTAAAAGCAATAAGTAAAAATCATGTTGAATGTAAGGGACAAAAACTAGAGTTAACTGAAAAACAAAAACTAAAACAAAAAAAACAAATGGTGAAAGAGAGACATAAAGAATTAAAAATATTATTTAAAAAATACAAAAGAGAACTTAAATCTAAGAAAACTGATTATGACATTATTAAGACTAGTGTTGAATCGATAATTAATATGTGTCAAAAAGGTGGTACTCAAAAATTAATAAAAACATGTATTAAAATAAATGTTTATTTAAGAACAATAGATCAAAGAAATCAAATATCGTTTAAAATACAAAATACAATAGCAAATTTACTGGATATATCAATTCTAAATACTTATAAACCAAAAAAAGAAAATAATATAATTGAGCTTATAAAACTTTTTTATCCTGATAAAAGCTCATACGTTATAGGAGTTCCAGCAAGGTGCTATGATAGAGAATTATATAATCCCTCAAACCCTAGCTATCCTTATAGTTCTTTAAAAATTTCAAAAGAAACTAAGCAGCACTTTACTCCAATATTAGCTATGTTTAATAACCCCAAATTGAACTGTGGTTCTGTCCTTGATTCTATTTATATGATAGGGAATATGGATGATGATGATAAGTTAGATATTCTAAGAGTTGATACTAGTAAAAAAGAATTCTATAAAATTATATCATCAGATATCTAGATCTTTTAATTTTCCTATTGCTTCAGCAGAAACTGAAATCATATCTTTTGCAAAGCATGCATTAACATCATTTTTATTACATTTCTTTTCGTAAATGAGAGTCTGTAGATTATTTACTTCTGATCCAATTATCATGAGTTCTTTAGAAGCCTCAATTCTTTCACCATCAATGATACATTCACTTTCCATTCCCATTTTACATTTTTTTAAAATCTCTGTTAGTCTAAGTACTCCAGTTTTGTAATTTTCAAATTCTTCTTGAGAGAAATGTTTTTTATTCTCTAGCAAATATTTCATTGGGTTTTCAACAGCTTTGTTCATATTTGAATACCCCTTTTTGAAGTATTCTTTACACTCTGGGTTTTTGATCTGATCCATTCCACACTTAAGTGACTGACATGCATTTGTTGAGCCAAACTTGCAGTAATGATTAGCAATTTCTTTTATTCTTCTACCTGTATCTTTTATATGTTTTGTCGCGGCTATAATGTCCGTGTCAATTGAAGCAATTGATCTGTTTCTTTTTTTATATAAACTTTTCACAATTAGTTTTGGGATTTTTCTTTGATTACAGCATTTGGTATGTCCTAAGTCACAACCTCTTTTATAATAAATTTTTGAATCTTTATTTTTTGATTTCTTTCTATAAATATTTGCCATCTTAAAACAAGCTTCTGCATATTTTTCAGAATTACAACTATGTTTTAAAAACTTAAATGCATCAGCGTTTACTGAAAATGAGATTGTACTTAAAAAACAAAATAGGACTATTTTCTTCATAAATACTTTATCGGTTTAGAGTTAAGATTACATAAGTTCTTTTGTCACCTATCTTTGGCATTTAGGGCAATGATAAGTCCCTCGTTGACCTAATACCGTTTTAACAACTTCTGTTTTTTTGCACATCTGACATACTTTTTGGTAAAAAACAACTAAATGTCCAACTCCATTGCCCTTACTTCCAGTTGTGTCAGCATAACCTCCAGCAAAAGTTGTTCCCCCTGTTTTAGTAGCACCATCAATAACGGTAAAGACATGCTTATAGAGTTTTTTTAATTCAGGTTCACTTAAGCTTTCTACTATTCGATTAGGTAAAACTTTTGCTCTGGCACAGATTTCATTCGCTATATAGTTTCCAGTTCCAGCAAACAATTTTTGATCAAGTAATGAGACCTTTATAAGCCTTTTAGGATACTTTAGAAGAGAAGCCTTAAAGTATGGATACGTGAACTCAGCACTCTTTAAATCTGCCCCTAGCTCGTTTAGTTTTTTAATAGTTTCTTCTTTATTATATAAATACATATGACCAAAGCGCCGAGGATCAACATAGGCGACATAAACTTTTTCGCCTAAGTGCAATCCAGTAAATTGTAGGTGAGTGTGTTTTTCAAGAACTTTCGTTTTTGATATTCTCCAACCACCAGTCATTCCAAGATGGGAAAGTAGATGTCTGTTATCAGAAAGAAGGAAATTTAGCATCTTACCTTTTCTTTGAACTTCTAATATTACTTTACCGCGAAGCTTATCCATCTTTGTATGGATGATTGAGTTACTCACATGTGATAATTCATATTTTGAAATTTTTAATGGCATGACCTCATTTAGCTGGGCCGCTATTGTGGCCACTTCGGGTAGTTCGGGAATGGGATACCTCATTTTATGTTATATATATTTACTCTTTTGAGTTTAGCGTATTTAATCTTTTCATTCAATTAATCTTTTAGTGATTTTATATCATACTCAAAATTCATCATTTCAATTGGGCTTGCACCATTAAAATGTGTGAAGGCGAACTATTATACAATTTTACAGCGTTTTTAAATTCAGCTCCAAGAGTGATTAACGTGTATGTTTTATATTTGTTTAAATATCTGTTTTTGATTATTTTGAAAAATGCCTCAATTCTTGCGTTAAGACGTTTTGTTTTTACCGTCGAAAGAACTCTTATTATTGATTATTGCTTCATTTATATTTTCAATAGTCATATAACTGTTCTTCTTATCACTAACAACCCATGAAACTATGGCCTTGTATAACTGTCTTTAATAACTTGAAGATATATATATGATTCACTGCTATCTTTGAAATATGTAATATGAATGTGCCATGGTTCATTACGCCTCGTTATATTTTAATGTTTTTGAGAAGACTTGCCTTTTTTTTAGGAATTCTATTCGGGTTGAATTTATGAATATATTTTATCTAAATGCATGAAGTTGTAATTGCTTAATAGATAGGTGATCGAGTTTTCTATCAATAGATATATTAATTAATAATCGTTGCTCTTTGACTGTCAACTGGTTGGGTCTTATTTGCTTGTATATAAAAAAATGTTTAGCATTTTTATGTTTGTAATATTGTTTTATGTTGAACCTTGTCAAGTTACATCAATTGATAATACCTAACCACACCTTGTTTTCATCAATGACTTTAATTATTTCATTTTCCTCTTTTGCTCTACTGTTTTTTTGAATATCTCTAGCATATATTTTTTAACAAATTTACTTTAGATTGTTTGGATCTTATTTTCGTTTTTCAAATTTAAAATCCAGTATCTTGCAGTCTTTTTTGGTATATTTAAGTCTGGAAAAGCATTAATATTCTGTGTTTTAATTATTATATCTTTTATATACTGATCATATTTCTTATACATTTTACGTACCTTTTATTGACGAAAATTCATCAATAACCTTAAGTTTTAAAGTGCTATTAGTTAATTTAGAAGTCTTAATTGGATATGAGTTTCGATATATGTGATTTAAGTGCACGAAGATTTCATATATACATGATTTCAGTGTCTTGAAGGGTTTAGAGTTTATTTAGCCAAGTTTCTGAGGAAAACGCAGGGTTTTAATAATAATTTTATTCAAATGAAAAATGCTAAGTATCCTAAATAACACTCACCGTATAAATAGTCAGCTCTTCCGCTGTTTTGACCTAAAATAGTATTAGTTGTATTTTGGAGGTTCTTTTGAAGTTACTATTTATATTCATCCTATTATTTGGTTTTACCTCATGCGAGCAAGAGGAAGATGGCTCAGCAGATTTTCTTGCTGACGAACTTGCAGAAGTGCTTGGTGCAACTAAACCTGAAGAAGCACTTAGTGCAAGAGAAGTAATTGAAGCTTCACTTGTGAGCGCACAGGAAAAAAATACTGATTTAGCTTTTGATGATGGGGATTTAGACCTTGTCTTAGAAATTAATAAATCTGAATTAGTTAATGAAACACTTAAAGAAGTTGTAGGTAATACTATTTCCAAACAAGAAGCCCTGGATAAGTTAATAGAAAAAGCGAAGTTCTTATATGAAAAAAAAGTTGATAGTTTCAAAAGTACTGTCTATCAGGTTCAAAAAGATCTGATAAATCAAAAGATTGAAGGTTTTGGAGTGGATCACGCAGATTTAGCTTTAAAAACAAGTATCAATATTGATGTAATTGATTTTGTTTTAGAACAATTTATTTATACGGATGAATTTGACCCCAAAGAAGTTGCAATCAAACTACTTCAGTTTTCAGAAATAGAACTCGATGCACATAGATATGCTACTGATGAGATGGTTCATTATATGGCAAAAACTGTTGTTAAAGAGCCACTTTATAAAGATTTAAAAATTGAAGAGGTTGAAAGAATTCTTGAGACTGTAAAAAAACTAGATTATAAATGCGTTGATGCTTTTTTAGTTAAGAGCTTTGGTAAAGGATATCAGTTGAAAGCAAATCAATATGATTTCCATCAAGGACTTATTGAGTGTCATCCTTTAAAAATAAAAAATAAAAAATAAAAAATAAATAGATTAGATAATTACTTAAATAAGCTGATTACAAGTATTGATTTAAAGGTGTCCTTCTTAACCGGTCAATAACCTTGTTCAGAGACATATTCCCCTTATAGTATCTATTTTATTGATAGTTCTTTGCTCTTTAAAGGACCACTTTTGTAAGCCATTGGCAGGTAAGTCTAGAATTTTGGCAATCTTTTGGCACAAAGATATACTAGTTTGAAATCGACTCTTTTCGATATTACATATTCTTTGCTTAGAAATTTGAAGAATCTCTGCGAGTTGTTTTTGAGTTATCTCTTCACCTAGATTGTAGTTTTTAATAAAGTCGGTAAATGGTAAATCGTCATTTCTAGTATTAGTGATGTTTGCTTACCTCGATGATTTCAATTACTTCATATTTATTATTATCAATCTCTTAATATATTGCTCTATTTGCTTTTGAGTGCCGGACAGAACTTTGTCACTTTCTCTTGCCTCTTAAGAGCTCATCAAAACCTTTTTGAACATCAATTAGAATAAGTGGAGTATCTTTTATGCTCACAATTTGCCACAGTCACCATATCTAGAACAGTATCTCCAAATTACAGATGAATGCGTTAATATGGAAAACCTTCATCATCAAGTGAATATATATGCATCCCACCATAA
>Ga0209712_10002771_pt1 | contig 14383 bp, 12 predicted proteins | sample ArcOceMetagenome_FD_187443 | JGI IMG/M metagenome (GOLD analysis project Ga0209712, IMG submission 187443) | Marine eukaryotic phytoplankton communities from Arctic Ocean - Arctic Ocean - Greenland ARC118M Metagenome (SPAdes) (version 2) | ecosystem: Environmental > Aquatic > Marine > Oceanic...
AAGTAGATTTACAGAATGTGCACAAAAGTGCTGGTGCAAGTACCCAACGCCTATTCTTATACTATTATTATCTTACTATTGGCTAAATATGGCTATTATATAATTCTATCTTGTCGTTTCAGCGATCACTCCCATTAATATCAATTTTTTTTCTGGCTTTGGTGAATATTTTATTGTTATCTCTCGATTTCGAGAATAACAGCAAAGAGGGTAGCCTATAATTGAAGTCCAACACTGTTAGACACGAAAGAGCTAACACGTTTCATTAGCAAGCAATAAAAAATATGGAATCTCTTTCTTGCCAACCCGACGAAATCAAGAATGATATCACTGCAACATGCGCCGATCTAGTCTACACAGCTTCTGATGAAGGAACATACAGCACAGCACGATCAGGAGGATCTGAAAACTCTTTAACACTAAACGATTCTTATTCTACCAAGAATGATTATCACGCAGAAGACGACGAAGAACACGATGCGGCGACCGGGGATAAAGAGAATAACTGCATGTATGATGCGGCGTGTACCCCCATCATTATGACGGATGGTGTTCACAAAAGTAAGAGGAACATCGATCATCGTAGGAATAGGAGGGGCGGAAAGAGCAGGAAGGAAACCGCCACTAAAATTGCTGATGCACGGGTATCTGTTCAAAAAGAGATTACCGTCATATCTGTACAAAAAGAGATCACCGTCATGACTATTGGCTCGAAATCGAAAGCCTACATGTTGGTCCAAGGCCCTCCTAGATTTCCTTATAGTGTTGCAGATATGGTTGGAAACAAGGGTTTGGAAAGGAAAAGATCATCACAACGATTCAGAATTCAGGAACCAAGGACAGGAGGGTTGTTTCATAGGATTAAGCCTCGACCTGTCATGATGGATACATCAAAGTTTCCAGTGAAATCTGTGAAGAATAGACCACCTCAGCTGCAAGCTCGGATCCCAGACAATTATCACGGACGCATCATGTCATCGGCAGAAGAAGATAATGTGTCGGCTCTCTCCGAACCAATTTCATTCCAAAATGGTATCCAAGATAAAAGTCTCAAACAATCCATGTTCAATAAGAATACGATGGAAAGCGGGAAATCTTCATTCCAATTTCGTGGAAAGAAAATGCAAAGTGTTGAAGAGCATCTTGATGAAGATGATTGTACTCACACGAGCAGGAAATGGAGAAAATCAGTCCCCGATCATGCTGAGATATTTCCTAAAGAATGTATTGATGTCTACGAAGTTGAATTTGTTGAAGATATCACGAACACTGATGAAAACTTGCCTTCGAGTCCTGCACGGAAGTTTTTCAAATCGCGATCACAGTTGAAGGAAAGAAATGTCACCTTTGACGTCAAAGCAGAGGAAAGCGAAATCGATCAAATCGATGCTGGTAAACCCTTATCAGCATTTGAACTGAAGAGAATTCGAGACTCAAAGCTAGTGAAAAGGGTGCTGGGGAAAACAATGAAAAAGAATAAGAAAGGTTTGTCCGGATCAGTGGTCAAATGTGAGAGTGTAGACACACACATTTCACACATAACGAGTAATCAATTGAAAGCAAAAAGTGCAGTACTAGAAATGAATGCGGACGGTACAATTCGAAACGAGAAAATAGTGTACAGCACTTTCGGCGGTGTGGCGACTGAGACGATGGCGTTGATAAAGATAAACGAGGATATCGTGCCTATTCCAGAATCGGCCAAGGTGCTCTTGCAAATTGAGGTAAGTTGGTTGAATGTACTTATACAGAATTTAATCCCTGTATCATGCCTAGCTCATATACGCCTTTTCTCGTTTTGTATAGACTTGTACTGTTTCAAGGATGGATGGAAAGATCAGACAAGGAGAGTTGGGACTCCCAGTGAGTACCACTAATGATAACATTACTCCTGGTACTGATATTGTGGGGAACGTACGAAAGTGCGGAGACGCTGCTATAGCAATGTATGGTATCAACGAGGGTGATACTGTGGCATCTCTTGTAGGATGCGGTGGAAACGCAAAGTACATCAACCTGGACGCCAGCCAACTTGTTAGAGTGCCAAGAGGAGTTGCAGCAATATCAGCAGCGATCATAATCGAGTCTTATCTTCCTGCATTTCAGGCTTTGTTGCTGAACGTTCCCGAGACACACAGATATATTTCGTCTGCCCTGAATGGAAAAGATGTTCTTATCTTTGGCGGAATTACTGCTGTAGGACAGGCATTGATAGAAGTGTCTCTGCTACTAGGTGCGAGTGCGGTGTATGCAACTGCAGTTACAAAGCACCACGAATTACTGGAATCGCTCGGAGCTATCCCTCTCGAACTTGACCCCGAAAGCTGGCCTGAAGATATCAATGATCAGATCGACGTTGCTGTAGATCCCTCAAATTTCGCTGTAGACAAGACCAGTTTGAAAGCAATGAGCCAAGACGGAATGTTGGTCTGTTTTGGAAGAGGAACGAACGCCAAGAGTTTGTTCAGCACTTTTTCAGACTTATTTGTATTAAAAAGTATGAAAATGAAACCTCATATTTACAATGTTTTTGACGAATGGAAGGATGATTTGGAAGGTAGCAAAAACGATCTATCCTATCTCTTTGGGCTTTTGAAGCTAAAACGCATAGATCCGCAGTTAGCAGGAACCTTAAGGTTGAACAAAATACCTGAAGCTCATACATTCTTGGACGGAAAGAGAAGAATCCAGGGAACCTTTGTTTGTTTACCTTTTGCAGAAGGTTGAGTGATATATATGAATATGTTGAATGTAAAAGGTAATAATTATCCCAAAACTAAACAAACTTTTATAACAAACATTTTATAAGTGTATTTATTATATTGAAGCTGTGGCAGATGCCATCATTGATTCTACTCAAAAAGAGTACTGTGCGCTCCCCGCTCTCTGCTTCTTCTTCGACGACTGGTCGTGCCCATCGTTGGTCTCACGTTCCCCATCGAATCTCTTCAAACACGTCCTCTTCACGACACATCGAACATGATCAGCATTCTTTAGTACTGAGGGTGCATTACTCAGCAAGCTAAACATCATCTTCAATCCAGATCTCTTACCAAGAACTTCCATCGTTTGGGGAAGTAAAGTATCAGAGAGATCCTTAAATATTGCCTCTGGAAAGGCATCCAAGATATGCAAGAGTCCATCACGAAATCCCAGCTTGTTCTCCAGAGCGACATGAAATGGCAGCCTCCCGCTATGATCAGGAGTTGACGCGAGTAACTTGGAATCACAATATCTACTGTCGAGTAGTAGATAAAATACTTGTTTCCAGTCCACTTCAGTTGGCATTGGTGTGCTTTCTTTATTTTCTTTATTCTGAGAACCTGCCATTTCGATCGTTGCCAATAACACCATCGTTTTGTAATCACACCAATCGCTTTCACTGGAATCCCGGTCTGATCCATATATGATGCATATGACAAGCGTCTTCCAAGCATTAAAACATTTTGTCTTGAAATCAGTGCCTCTCAAGTAGCAATGCTGAGAATAATTTTCATGTCTACTGCAGGTAGCCTCGAGAAACCCAATTCTTGATATCACGCAATGTAAAGCGGTTATTCCATTATCATCCGAAATAGACAATCCACCGACACATAGACCTGCTTCTTTTCCTTTCTCAAGCAGCAACTTTACAATGCGAAATGATCCTTCAGAGCACGCATCAAATAGTGGTATTCTTCCATGGCAATCCCTAATCATTAGAGCTGATGTATTTGCCTCGATTAATACTCTAAAAGCTTCGACACTCCTGGCACTTTTCGCAAATGCATGCAGAGGGGTATCCCAAAATCTGTATTTGCTCATTGGGAATTGAGGTTTTAATTCCAAAAGGCTCTGTAAAATGGCACTAGTTGTATGGGGATTTCTAATTGCCACATGAAGAATTTCATCCGTCAAGGCCTGAGGATTCACTTCAAGAAGACGATTTAGGACGGAAAGAGATATAGGGAACATTTCATTTCGCAAACCAATGTAAAGAGGTGAGAATGAGTGGCAGTCATTTGAAGGGTAGTGAGGAATTGAGGCTTCACCAGGATGCGAAAGAATTCGTCGTTCCACTTGAGTCCATTGTGCTCTTGCATTGCAGTAGGCTCCTCGAAAATCTACTCCCATCAGGTCAAGTAACATGGACTGAGTCATTGTCACAAATTTGCACACACAACTCAGGAATAGAAGCTAGGAACCAGTGTTACTGTAGTTGGAGTAATGTTAGGTGTCATATTCTTCTATTCGAATTTTGTTTTTGTTCTGAAAGGCAAAGCCAGGAAATGAAGCTGACAACAGCAAAGCGCGCGTGGAAAAAGTGTCGGACACTTTATTTTGAGCAGACGCTCATTTTCTGCGTTTCCACACTCACAAAAACGACTCCAAGACCAAGACCTAAACCACGCACCTCTACTTCGAACTTGGACCTCTACCGAAAGTACTTTCTATCCACGCCACAGGAGTCTTGCATATGTATTCAAGAAATGAGCTAGCCCTTATCGCGGCTAATCAATTTGGTCTGATTACACAAAACTACATTTTTCACAGAGCCCTTTTTTCAATGATTTTTATCACCACTACGTAAATCGGTACGTGAAAAGAAACAAGAAAATCATATTGGTTAGATGTTGTAAAATGTACAATAAATGATGCACTTCAATACCATAATAAAGCATGTTATCTTAACTAACATGTTCTATCATGTATTGTATCGGTTTCATTCACACTTGGTTCACAAACTCTTTCTTGAAAATGCATGTTTTTGTGCGAGAAAGCAAGGAGAAAAATCCGACTTTCACTACAGTAAAAACCCCAGAGAGAAAAGGTACTGTAGAGATCCTACTAGCCAAAGGGCTTTCGTGGCAGGGTGCTAATGTCGACGACTCCGAAGAGTCCCTGTTCAGGTCGAGCGCAAAGATATCTGAAGCAAGGAGAGACCCGCAGTCAACTCCTTGATGAGATTTCCAATTACACCGGCAAGTGTCTAATAGATGTACTACAAGAATAAATATTAGAGTACCTACACGTACTCTGATAACATAAACCCAAACTGTGCCACCTTTATACATTGATAACAAGGCCGCATACTGCAGTATCACTGTCAACATTCGCCCTGTGTACTACTATCAGCAGCAGCCCCACCAGCAGCAAACTGCTGACAAGCTCCCAGAACCTGCTGGTAGAGAATCCACGAAAGCTGCAAACTCTAGGGAATCTATGCGTTTGTTATCATCAACACCATTAGTATCTTTCAAGAGCACATTAAACTCCTTTTTAGTAATGTTACCATTCTCCTTGGAATGCCATTTTCAGCAGTGCCAATCTTGTCAAAAGTCGTAAGAAAGTGCGCACGCTGTGATCCATTTCCCCTCCTGCAGCCAGCGAATTTTCCCTTAACCACAATTCTGCAACTGCAATAAGGAGCAATGACGCTCCCTGCTACGGCTCTGACCTTGACATTTTCAACCTCTGTATTTGGAGAAGCTGCAGCGAGGATCCATCCCGCAAAACTCTTCCTAGCTAGGTGATGCAAGGTGGAACAAGACAGCCGTGGTGCTATGTCCAGGGTGGAAATCGAAGATGCTAAAGTCAAGAGTTTTGATAAATATCTATTATAAAACTATGTACTGTGTCACCTAGCTCGCTCTGTCTTGAGAGTGAATTGTAGGCTCTTCATTAGGCGACTCCAGGACTTGGGTTTGCTCGTCTTCAGTTCCAAACAGAAAGATTGAACTTCACCAATGTCCATATCCAACACGTCTACTCCATACAACATGGTGTGTAACAATCCATCTAATGCATTCTTGCGGCACCTTGCATCACGATGGCTCTCATGGCTCATAAAGAAACTTGAGAGCGTCTCAAGTTCTGATGCATCCATGGCCGGATTTACGTCATCCAGCAGTCTCTCAGCTTCCGTGGTCACTGCCAACCATTCAATCACCTCAACATTATTGGCATTCGTTTGTGGAGTGGGATTGCTACTTTTTTTCATACTCATCTTCCGTTGAGAGGTGGCGAGATTCTTTCCAAGCCCAAGCACATGTGATATTGCTATTAAAGAATTTGCAAGCGTGTAGCTTTTGCCGTGTAGTTTTTGCAAAATCTCTCTAGCTCCTCCTCCGCATTGCTTGTTCTTGAGTAGCTTTAAAAGATGAATCATGATGGTTCTCCATGCAATATGATGCGGTAACGCATCCTTCAAAACATGTCCAGTCTTATCAACGACTACTAGAGCACTTCTCAGGACATGAATGTTGACATTCTTGGCACTAATAATGTCCTGGATGTAATTGAGAGTGCCCTCACACCAAGATCGGCCTTTCGGATAACTGATAGCCTTTCCTAACTTTATGAGCAGGTCAGCTTTGTCCCTCCACTTCGTTTTATCGCTCGAGCCTTCCATGTTTTGAAGTTCTTTCAACACTTCACCAGCATTAATATCTTCACTCTGCGAGCATGATGAAGAAATAGAGCTATCGTCCTCTTCTGACAAAATATCGTACCTGGCACTCTTGAACGATATGCTATCCGTTTGGTTATCCTTCTGAGCACGCCCAAGAGCCTTTTTATCGCGTTTCCCCTTTGGAGATCTTGTATGGTAACTGGGCTTGCTTGAAAACGACGAAACTGTTCGCAACAGGTCAGAGTTGACATCTTTTCGCTCTGGTTCATCAAAGAAAAATGTTTGACAGCAGTCGCTAGAAATAAAAGCCTGGCCGTTGTTGCCCATCTCATCTCCAAGTCGGATGTAGCCGATTCCTCTTGAGCGAAACTGTGGTGCAAGTTTACGTGAGCTTGCTGCTTCCCTTATTGGATACCATTGTCCCGGTGAATAATGTGGATCCAAAATAACGTCCACCGCTCCAACACAACCGGCGAGGAATTGTTTCACTGACATTTCCGCGTTTCTACCCATCAAATGTATTGCCTCGTTCTCGTTTAACTGGAATTCATGGACTGTTTTACTCCTATCAATCCGAGTCTGGGCAACATCGTGCCGAACAATATACCCACAGATATTTCCCAGCCGAATGCATTCTCCACCTCGATGTATATTAGCAATGTCGCATACAGCCCTGTCGCCACTTTTCACAACCGGCCCGCTGTAATCAATTGTACCGTGGAGAATTCTCACACAGTCTTTAATTCTCGGATCTTTTGTTTCGACGAAACATGACATTTTACTTGGACCAGAGCAAACCAACCTAGAGCCCAAATTTGGATTATCATGAACTATCCACAGCGCTCCAGCATTCAATGCCTGCGCGCGAGAATGGGCAATTGATGATGGTAATGATAAAGAATCCTCTTCGCTGTCATTTTCAAAGCCCTGATCCAGGTTTGACTTATCGTCATAGTCGTCCCAGCACAGCGAGCAGTAATAAATGCCTGGATCATCCGCATCTTCTTCGCAATTTTGAGTCGATCCACAGGTTTGGCAGCGACCTATATTACGCGATTTTTCGACTTCTTCATAGTTATCGAGGCGCTGATCTGGAACATCAAACCGATCTTCTTCTATGACTTCATTCGACAAAGTGGAAATTCCTCTCTGTTGCCGTTTCTTGTTCACCCTCTTTGCTGCATTGAGCGCATCATATTTTTCCATACTTCTTCGCTCTTCTACCCCCATATTCAATCTGTTCATAAGACCTTCTTGCCCACCTCTTTTCTTCATAATTTGGCTGTCCTTCTTGTTCTTCTTTTTAGAGCTAAGAATTTTGATATCTTCCTCCACACTATTCCTTCGGACAAGAGGAGACGAATCTCTTGCATCTTCTTGGTCCGTATCATTCCTTCTAGCTTTCCGCGTGGAACGAGACATTCGACGCTTCACTTCATCTTGCCTCCTCCTTTCAGTTGGTTCCGCAGCAAGACGATCCACAAACTCGTCATTTCTCTTTACCTTGGATGTTAAAGATTGCGGTTGCTTTTGTATTGGAGGAGCCGAAGCCCACCTTCCCGTTTGTTCTTTATGCTTATATTCCATCTTTTTTCGCTCCTTATGCGCTTCGAGTCTTTCTTCTGGTGACAAAATCCTCCTATTTGGTTTCTGCTCTGACAATGCCACACTGCCACCTTCAAACGAAGTTGCTCGCTGTAACTTGTCTTCCAAATCTCTGATCATTGCGGCCTGTGACCTAATCTTTCGTTTGGCTGTCTCCATTCCGTCAACAGAAAAAGGGATACTCTCAACAGTCTCGTTCAAACTACAAGTTATTTCCCGAGGCTTGGAAGCAACAGATAGAGAGTCAAATTTTTTATCTTGGACTCTGGTACCAGTGCTGCTTCTCCGAGCCTGATAGTATGGCTCTTCTTCATAAAAATGTGCAGACTTCGATCGTACCGAATGCCGGTTTGACTTTGTGCTGCTTCGATGAGAAGAACAAGGCATCTCATCATCCCAATCTGCATGCGACATTTCCTCGGTCTCGCACAAGGCTTCATCCAAATCAGGATGGATACCACTCAGGAATGCAAATTTTGCCGGTGGCTTCGATCGTGGTCTTTGCATTGCCGGAATATCTGATTTGTTGCGCTGCAACTAGTATCAGCGCAATGCAGGCAAATCAGCTGGGGGTGTTCTTTATTTGCCTGTGACATGTGAGGTGAATCTTGAAATCACAAAAACTTTCATTCAGGTGCTTTAAGAAAAATACGATTGAAGGCATTCATGACTGCTTCAGTCCTCATTCTATTATGATACATTGTTTTCTAAAGTTTGTGACCATTGGACGAAGCGATTGACTATAGTTGATTACATTCGCTCTCTCCTCTCTCAGAGAAAACTGATATGTTTTGAGTGTCCATGTATTTTATAAAAAACATTGCTTGCGCTACACGTACGTAGGCACTCATCTCAGCTCTTCAAAGCCAACGATGCCGCAGTCGAAAAATAAGGTTTGCAAATTGTACTCAGCGCCGTCACCCTCAAGCCTCCATGCAGTGTCGTAAACAGTGAAGTCAGGTTTTCAACACCAGTTTGTCTTGCCAAATTCACATCATGTGCAATGATGCCAAAGTTTACCCTAGGAGCTATACCATTGGAGCATCGTCCAAGAGTCTGGTAAAGAGGCAACAATGGATGAATCTTTCGTTTTTGTATTTTTTTACTTGGAGACACTCGCACACCGTAGGGAGGATTGGTTACCAGGAGCATATTCTGTAATTTGTACGATGCCGAATCGGTGAACAAAGGGTTGTCACTTATAGAGCAGTTGTGGAGTTCGATCATATCTTCCAACCCAGCTCGTTTAATATTCTCGGTAGCCGCCTCAATGACTCCTTTATCACGATCGCTTCCAATGATCACGGGGCCTTTTTGCTTGTCTTTATATTCGTTCGCCTGCGCCAGTGTAGAGTCTACAATGTCTTTCCACAGTTCTTCATCCCATAACTGTGAATGTTTGAAAGGAGGTGGTCGCAGCCGACCAGGTGGCAACCCTGATGCCATTGAGGCCCCTTCGATGAGTAAAGTACCTGAACCACACATTGGATCGAGTAGCCCGCCAAATGCCGAATTCCAGCACCAGCCTTGGGCACGGAGAAAAGCAAATGCCAGATCCTCTCTCAGTGGAGCCTTTCCAGTCTGCAGTCTATATCCACGTCTATGCAATGGGGTACAAGCAGTATCCACTGATATCTCAACTTGATTTTGAACAATTCGAACCAAAATGCGAAGTTTTTCTGCATTCTTGTCAGATGTTTCTTTCTTGGAAGCATATGCTTCACAATCAATTTTCATGGCATTCAAAATACCCCTTTCGACCCTTTCTGCTATGCCTTTGGTATGATACAGTCGTGATTTTGATGCAGTAACTCGAATATCAAGTAATGGAAGTGATCCATTTCTAGAATAGAGATATCTCCGCCAAAAATCCATGTTTGCAACTTTTCGTACCAATTCCTCCATTCCTGTAGCTACAAATGGATCCGAAGCTCTCAAATAAATATGCGATACTGCTCCCAAATGCAAGTGACACTTCATGACATCCTCCAGACATGATGCTCGAAAATGAACTCCTCCAATTATGGCATCATTTTGATTCACTTTTATCCCCTCAACGCCAATGGAGAGCAATTCATTGTATACTAATTTTTCAAGTCCAGGTAATGTGGATGCAAAGAACTTCAAGGTTTGAATTTGAACGTTGGCAATCTTTTGTGAGGCTCCAGTGTTATGTGCTTCTGGGCGCGACGAGTAGCTTTGTCGGAAAGTACTGATGACTGCACGAAGATTTCTCCTTTGCACAGAGACAAACGATCTCTGTATCACATCGAACTTCATCACAGTAATACTGGAAATCATATTATTCATGTTGTTAATCTAGTTTTGAAGTATCTTGCTCACTTCTTCTCTCCACGAGAAGAACTAAGAACCGTAGACAGTAGAAAAGAAATTTCCAGCCGCATGTAAAATAAGAATATGATATTAATAAGCTTCCCAAACCGACACGGACAGTTTTATCAACGGATAGATTTCAAGTTCACCCCTGCTTGTGTACAACAGTAGTAGTAGTACCGGGTCCTGGTACGCATACCGTACACTACTACCTACTATCTACTGCATAGTCGTGAACAGCAACACTCTGTGCAACAAAGAGCAGCTATCAATTCACCATGGTGCAAATGTCAAGAACCAGGGCTGGCAGCATGGTCTCTCCTTTGCATATTTTCTTGACTATCTTTCTTTGTGGTATAAGCTTTTATACAGGGATTCTTTCCTCTTCCGATAAATGTCCTACAAGTGCTGGCGAACGCGACATTGATGCTATCGTTCAGCAACGTTTAGATGCTGGTGAGTTTATGCGGCCTGCGTGCATAAAATACGACTTTCGTGTCTTCGCCGTATAGTGTTTTACTCATTTTTGTTGTACGCTTCTTCGGCAATCTAGAACTTTCGAAAGCATCCGCAGGGTCGAAGTCATCAGGGGCAGAATCACTCTTCTTTCCCCAAACAACATCTAAATACATGAATGGTGTCACTCGAGTTTCAAAAGATGCATTTGTGAAAAAGATTGATTATGGACCACCCATGGACGCTGAAACCGACAAAAATTCAGAAGTACTTCTCTTTTACAACAATAATAAATCGCTTCCAACCAAACAAGAGTACAAGCATCAGGTGCAATATGATTCTGGGTTGGGTGTTGGTTTATTGGATGTAGAATCTGCAACGCAGAATTGTGATACAATGAACGTGATTAATGTAGACAGTCCTGGAAATACGGCACAGTGTGTTGCAATTGTCGGGAACTATCAGGGTTATCAAGTTCAACGTTGGATGAGAGTTCCTGTGAATGGAGGAAAGCTAGATCCTACAGAACCTTTGAGAGCAATAAGTCGTGGATTAGACAAAAATGGACAAGAACAATTCAAGCCGCCTGACGAAACGAATATTAAGAAGCATTGGGACATGCTCAAGACTTATTTTGAAGGATTCGAGGAAACTATGGAAGAGTTGAAGAAAGTTGCAGAACAAGTTGCAATCCAAAACACAGTCATTGTCATGACTTGTAACATGGGACAGAGCGAATTATTGATGAATTTTGTTTGCAATGCAAAGGCGAAAGGATTGGATGTATCAAATGTATTGGTATTCCCAACTGACCAGGAGACAAAGGATCTTGCAGAAGGCTTGGGTCTTGCAACCTTTTACGATGAAAAGGTGAGTTATATTTGCCGAGATTGTCTTCGCAATATCGTAATAATATGGTGCAAGCAACAACTTGTCTTACCCCACTCCTCCTTTGAAGAACTTTGGAGACATGCCAGCCGCAGAAGCAAAGCATTACGGAGATAAAGCTTTTGTGGCCATGATGTTCGCAAAGGTGGTCTGCGTTCAAATGGTCAACTTCTTGGGTTATGATCTCCTTTTCCAGGATGTGGACGTGGTTTGGTACAAGAATCCGTTGGAATACTTTCACGACCCCACCAATGAGTTTCATGAGTTTGATATGTACTTTCAGGATGACGGCGCTCATAGTACTCGGTACGCTCCACTAAGCGCCAACTCTGGGTTCTACTACGTCAGGTATAATGCGCGTACCAAATACTTGTTTACGTCGCTCTTGTACAACGGTGATCAGATTTTGACTTCACATAGTCATCAAGAAGCGTTGGTACAGACAATGAATGAACATTCTTCCCTATTTGGGTTAAGAGTAAAGGTTCTGAGTAGAGATATGGACGAATTCCCCGGTGGATGGCATTATCATAAGCACAACAAGGACTACATGATGAAAGTTGTAAAAGAAGAAGTTTCTCCCATCATTTTCCACATGAGTTGGACAAAGAACAAGGAGAACAAGATAAAGTTTTACCAGCAGATGGGGCAGTGGTATACAAAAGATGCTTGTATTGCCAATACAAAAAGCGATATTATGGCAGATCATGACACGACTGAAGGTGATCCTTTGTTTGATACCTGCTGTATGACGGAGCCTAATATCGTTTGTCACTACAGAGACAAACCAAGCAAGATCCCTTGTCGGGATGTAGACCCCATTGATAAGGGAAGACCATCATTCTGGTAATCACATTTAGATTGCGAGAGTACTAGCAAGGGACTAGAAACTATTTTACTGTTTTACTACTATAGCTGTACTCGCACACCCACTTCCGTCGCTACTACAATATTTATAACCATTAGAGTGTTCCTGGTTGTTGCACTTTGTCGTTCACGTTCAACAATGAAGAGTTTGGTGCTCCATTGACAGGATCTGCATGAGCAACATCCCGATATAGTTCCCAATTCATTTTTAGAATCTCAACTTCTCCTGATTCAAGATACTCCAATCCATTTTCGCTTGCAAATGTTTGTACGATAGCTCTTAGTTTCGGGTATTTTGATCGTGGCATTGCAGGAAACAAATGGTGTTCAAGCTGAAATTGCATACCTCCCCATAACCATGTTGAAAACGGATTAGTCAAAACTGCATTCCTGGTCGATCTAAATTGAGCAGTGACCCAGTCTTCTTGCTCGTCGGCGAAAAATGCATCGCTTTGATGTGTCGGAGTCACAATAAATGCACTCATGAGCCCCGAAATAAAAACTGAAGGAATCCACACACTGGCAGGGAACAAGGTCAATAGAACGGCATAATGGAACATTAACGAATAAAGTTCCTCTTTTGCCTGGGTACGTTTTTCCTCAATAGCAGGAACAACGACTTGTATGGAACGCACCCGCCATAGGGCGAATAATAGCGAGAATACAAAAGGAAATGTGATATGTTGGACTTTTCGAAATGGCGAATCGTTTGATGGATCGGGGGCGTAGGTATAAAGCAAGGGACCTTCACCCATATCTCCGTCTACACCCATTTGGTTGGTGTGCGCATGATGCTTGTTATGTTTGTCCGACCACCATGTGCGTCCAATGCCAGCGACAATGGGACTCAGCATTTTCATCCTTTCACTAAACTTGTCCGTACCATGAATGTAATCATGGCCAAGCCACCCAGAATTTGTAAAAGCAAAACTCAGTAGCATGATAGAAACTATAGGGATACTATGAGCGGTGGCTGCTGCTCCAACAAGGAGTGAGGACAGAATCGCAAGTAACTTTGCTTCATGAAAAATATCGCGTTTGAACCATCCTTCATCTTCAAGCTTTACTCGAAGCTGACGAAAATTCTTTTGAACACTGGTGACCTCCGGTGTAGATTTCTCAAGCATCAAAACGGTCTTTTCATCAGTTTTAGGAAGGCGTTGCCACATGCCACGAGCCTTTACGGAATGGAATGCATCCATTACTTCAGTACAGTCACGGCCGTCATACATGTCGATCCAATGGGCTCCGCCTGGGTGCGCCTTGCGCCAATTCGACAAATCGTACCAACTTCCATGGATTCTTACGTCGAGACCATTTCTGATTTCGTTATCAGTGCTGGCTGAGCGCACCGGTGCCGATACCTCTTTTTCCTCCGTTTCAATGATAGAAGATGGATTCCGCATGGTTGACGACGCCAATGATGATGGCCTTGGAGCAAGTTTGGCCACACTTCTGACTGCTGGGATCAAAAATCCTTGTGTGGGACTTCCAGATAGAAGAGCTGCAAGGAAAATTCTCAGAGGTCTCATCATGGTTGAATGTTATATTGTGAACTGAATTCTAAAGCTGAAGGCGTACTTGTGTATGATATGGTTTTACTTGGCACTTATTATCCATTTATGGTGGGTTTGCAGTGATGTGTCCGACTGACGAAGAAAAATCTGGGGTCGCCTTTATGTGTTACACCCCTACCATTACCTACACGGTTAACGAGGGACTACCAACCGCGTTTCTTGAAGGGAGATCATTGGTTGAGACTGACGTTTTATTTGGCATGTAATAGGACATGCGTACGCGATGACGAGCTGAGTTCGGAGCCTCAGGATCCGAGAGGCAGCT
>Ga0209712_10002772_pt1 | contig 14381 bp, 25 predicted proteins | sample ArcOceMetagenome_FD_187443 | JGI IMG/M metagenome (GOLD analysis project Ga0209712, IMG submission 187443) | Marine eukaryotic phytoplankton communities from Arctic Ocean - Arctic Ocean - Greenland ARC118M Metagenome (SPAdes) (version 2) | ecosystem: Environmental > Aquatic > Marine > Oceanic...
GCAATTAATTTTATCTGGTGTTAGCCAACAACGTGAACTGTTATTAGATTTTTGGATGAAAATGCCAAAAACACACAAACATAAAGGAGTAGCGGAACATTATATAGATAATTACTTAAAATCTAATTAACAAATACTAAATACCATGAGCAAGGAACTTACTAATGACGTACAACAATTCATCAATACCTTTGGAAAGAAAATTGTTGATTCAGATGCAAAAATAATTGAAAAATATGGTAATGACCAGTGGATCAGACTCCCTAGAATCTTGGAAGCTTTAGAATCAATTTCTGAAGGAGATGGTACACTAAAGACATTCTCATTAGGAAGTACTGATGACTATGGTTTTATACAATCTTCTGATCATATATTGAAAGCATATAGTAAAGAGCATGCTTGCTTAAAGGCTGCGATACTATCTGGTAATATGGAGTGGTTTACAACTGGTTTTTATGGAGCTGAACTAGTTGATCTTGATGAACTTATTAAATCAACCAGAAAACAAATAGAATTACAGACTGAAAGATTAAGCAATTTACTGGATTGTTAATAACTTTTGAAAAAGAATCCCTCTAGATTTTTTTATATCATTTAAATTGATTATATTTACTATATAACTAATAAACACCACGAATTATGAAATTAATTAAAAGAACAAGATTACAGTATTTTATCGATGTAAACGGAATGGATGTATTAAGTACTAGTAGTATGGAGACGGTTGCAGTAGTTGATAAGATAGAGTATATTAGTTTGTTAGAAGCTCAAGACTATATAGCAAATAGCTATTTTGGTTTTATGTGGAAATCACTAGAAGAATTTTGTGGAACTATAGTATTAACATCTTAAAACAAAAATCATGACACAAGCAGAAATAGATCAACAAATGCAAAACGACCTAGACGATCACTTAGAACAGTGCGGTACTTGGGGAAGATAAAGAACAATTAATAACATCTGAAACGACGCTATGAAAAACTATAATTGGCCAGACCTATCCGTACATCAAAAAATAAACGTGAAGCAATACGCAATTAACGAGCATAGTAAAAGATGGCATACTGCAAAGCCGGACTTCTGTAGTAGGCTGAACTCCTTACAAATCTATAGCATACTATATAGTTAGACCTTTAAAAATAAAAGTAATGAATAAAGATTGGTATGTTTATATCGTAAAGTGCTCAGATAATTCTCTATATACTGGAATTACAGTCGATCTTGAACGCAGGGTTGAAGAGCATAACACATCAAAGAAGGGTGCAAAGTATACAAAGTCAAGGAGACCAGTTCATCTAGTGTACTCTGAGACACATCAGGATCGATCCTCGGCATCTAAAAGAGAATCAGCAATAAAGAAATTAAGTAGATCAGAAAAATTAATATTAAACAAAAAAATTAAGTAAAGTATAAAATATATGAAAACAACAGGAAGATATTCAGAACACGAAGAGCTAGAAAGAAATCCAGAAAAACCTTTTTTGGATGACATATACAGGGATCTTGTACGTATAGATAAGCATTACAATAAAGAAACAGCAGCAGATATAAAAAAGAAAATGTGTGCCGCTATATTGGGTAACATTTAAAACTATGGATAAAAATCATGTATTTAGAACCGGTAAATACGCCGGCAAGACGGTAAATTACATATAACAAATAATTAAAACCAATAAAATGGCACAAATATTCAAAGTAGGTGGTTGCATTCGGGATAAATTCTTAGGAGTAGATTCAAAAGATATAGATTTCACATTCGTTTTAGATGACTTAAGTGGAACAGTAGAACAAGGTTTTAAAGTAATGACAGACTGGATGACTACTCGTGGTTTTGAAATATTCTTAAGTACACCTGATTGTTTTACAATTAGAGCTAAATTTCCAAAAGATCACCAACACGCTGGCCTTGTTGCAGATTTCGTAATGGCAAGAAAAGAGGTTGGATATGTTGAAGGAACAAGACGACCAATATTAGAACTTGGTAATATTGAAGATGATTTAATTCGCAGAGATTTTACAGTTAACGCATTAGCTGAAGATGTTGATGGAAATCTTATAGATATTTTTGGAGGTGTAGAAGATTTAGCTGCTGGTATTTTAAGAACACCATTAGATGCACATGTAACTATGATGGATGATCCTTTACGAATCTTAAGAGCTCTTAGATTTACAATCACTAAGGATTTAACAATGTCTACTGATATATGGGAAGCTATTAAGCAACCAGGAATCTTAAATAAATTGGAATTAACGGTAAGTGGTCAAAGAATCAGAGAGGAAATTGATAAAATGATGAAATTTAATACTGTTAGAAGTTTTAGACTTTTAATGGATGTAGATGCTATCATTCCAGGTTTTTTAGAATTAATCTTCAAAGATGGGATGTGGTTAATGCCAACCTTTAAAAAATAAAATTATGGATAAAAATCATGTATTTAGAACAGGTAAATATGCTGGAAAGACAGTAAATTACGTTTATCAAACCGATAAAAGATATTTTAGTTGGATTCTAGAAAACCGGCCTGAGATGTTAAAGAGTCATAAAAAGAAGGTTGAATCAAGGACATATGATAAACCATATAAGAAACCAGTCTATATAGATCCACCTGACGTATCTGATGAGGATATGGGAAAGATAAAACCAGCAACATTAAACGAAGCATTCGACATATAACTATGGAATTAATTAGCACACACCCAGTAAAAAAATCAGATTTAGGATTTCATGGTAATCTTTTTGGCGGAAAACTCTTAGCATGGGTTGACGCAGCAGGCGCCGCATACGCAACTCAAGTATGTGATACCCCCAGAATGGTAACAGTTCTCATTGATGAGTGTCTATTTAAAAGACCTGCTAAAGAGGGTCATTTACTTAAAATATATGGAGAAGTAAAGAATATCGGTAGAACATCAGTTACTCTTTCAGTTGAAGCAAGAAGCCATAATGTATATGACGGTCGCCAAGCTATTATCCTATCAACTAACATTAAATTCGTAAGAATTGATGAACAAGGGGATGCAATTCCAATTAGCTCAAGAGTTAAATCAAAATACAAACTGACTGAAACAAAATAAAAAAACCGTATATAAACTATAACTAATAACAAACACTATGCCAGAATTAGCCGAATTAAGACTTACAGCAGACTATATTAATAGTAGAGCGCACGGGCTAAAGTTTGAATCAGTTGACAAAAATCCAGAACACAAATGCCAAGATCTAGAAATTCCATTTAAGAAATTTAAGATCAAAGCACAATCACGCGGTAAAGAAATAGTTATAGGTATATTAGATTGCTATAGTGATAAAATTATTCCTATTAGAATTACAATGGGAATGAGCGGTTATTTCTCAATGACAAATACCGGTAGTGAAGCAAAACACTCACACCTTAAATTTAATACAACTGATGGAACTACATTAAGTTTTGTAGATGTTCGAAGATTTGGTAAATGGAAACAAGGAGTATGGTGGAATGACGGTAGAGGTCCAGATCCAACTATAGAATTTGAACAATTTAAAGAAAACATATATAAGAATCTAAATCGTGCAGCTTTTAGCAAACCGATTTATGAAACCCTAATGGATCAAAAGTTCTTTAATGGTATTGGTAACTATTTAAGAGCTGAAATCTTATATCGTATTCCAACGTTAAACCCAAGTATTAGTGGCCGAGAGGCTATAGAGTCACATCCTATGGTACTTGAACTATGTCGTGATATTCCAATGATGGCCTATCAAAGAGGCGGTGGAAGCATCAAGGACTGGAAGAATCCTTTCATTGATGAACTTAATGAAAGCTTCTTTATATGTTATGGTGTAAAAGGCATGGGACAAATCGTAGATAGAAACGGTAGAAGATTTTGGTTCGATCCTAAATGGACTAAGAAAAACAATTAAAAATAAATTATAATTAATATGAAAAACGTTTTAGTAACGGGAGGAGCTGGTTTTGTAGGCTCTAACTTAATTAAAAGACTTAAAGTAGATTATCCTGAAGCAAATATAGTTTCATTAGATAATTATTTCACAGGAAAACAAGAGAATCACGTTGCTGGTGTTGAATATTACCACGGACATACAATGAATGCAGATACTATCTTTAGCGATAGAACATTCGATACTGTATTTCATTTTGGAGAATATTCAAGAATAGTACAATCGTTCGATGACATTAAAATAGTAACCGATGCTATTTTAGTAGGTACTCCTAGAATATTAGAATTATGTAAAGAATGGGGAGCTAAGCTAATCTATTCTGCGAGTTCTAGTAAATTTGGAAATGAAGGTAAAGATGAAAACTTAAGTCCTTATTCTTGGGCAAAATCTAAGATGGTTGAATTAATTAAGAATTACGGAGAATGGTTCGATCTTGATTATGAAATCTGTTACTTCTTTAATGTGTACGGACCTGGTCAAATTACGGAAGGATCTTATGCTACAGTTATTGGTATCTTTGAAAAACAATTAAGAGCTGGTAAAAAATGTACAGTAGTAACTCCTGGAACACAAACAAGAGACTTTACACACGTTGGCGATGTAGTTAATGGATTAATAAAGGCTTGTAAGAGAAGTGATAAACATGAATGGCACTTAAGAAGTGGTGTAAATGTATCAATGATCGATTTAGCTGCGATGTATGGTAATGGTTACGAAATAATCGGAGAACGTAGAGGAGAAAGATTTACAAGTGAAGAATTTCCATCAGATACTAACGAAAGATTAGGATGGGAACCTCAAGAGAGTTTAAGCGAGTGGATTGAATCAGTTAAAGCATATCAATATGTCGGGTAAAATAGCATTAGTAGGGGCCGGAGCATCAGGTAAGGATTATTTGAGAAGTAAATTTCAAAGCAGGGGATTTGTATATGGAGTATCAAGCACAACAAGACCCCCTCGTCCTGGAGAAAAGAATGGTGTAGACTATTACTTTTTAACTAATGACGAATTTAACGAAGGAATTGAAAATGAACTTTTCGTAGAGTGGCAAGAATTTAACAACTGGAAATATGGTTTAGTAAAACCAGAATTTGAAAGATGTGATGTAATGATACTTAACGCGGAGGCTGTAGATTTATTAGAACCGGAATATCGTGAAAGATTATTTGTAATTTATACAGATATCAGTGAGGATATAAGATTTAAAAGATTAAGTTCTCGTAAGGATTATGATACGCCAGAGAGAAGAATTGTGGAAGATGAAAAACAATTTCGAAACTTTTCTAATTTCGACTGTAAAATAACTAATGAAGATTTCTAATACTAATATATAAATACTAAATACAATAAAAAATGAGTGAAAAACTAACAAAAGACCAATTAATCGCGTTACGAGTTGATGTTGAAAACGAAGCCAACACAAAACAAACCGATTTAGCAAAAGCACAGTACGCTGTTGAATTTGAAGAAGTTGCAAACATTACTTCAATCTTGAAACAAATTGACAAATCATACGGATGGACGATTAAGAATGCAGCATATGTAATTAGCTTATATGACAATCTTAAAGCTAATAAAGTTGCTATCACTAAATCAGGAGACACTGCAACAGTAGACTTAAATTCTTTAGATTTAAATACATTGTACCAAGTTTTAACTAACGTCAATGGAACTGGTATTGAATCTGCAAGAACATTTACAAGATTATTAACTAACGTTGGAAAACAAATCACAGATGCTATGCAATCTATGGCAGCTGATAATAAAGCAATTCAAGACATACACGTACAGCTTGCTGAGCTAGACGCTGCGATTGATGAATTATCAAAAGAAACCGTAGAAGCAGATGAAATTAGCTAGTAAAAGTAAAAATAGAATTGCTATCCTGGATATGGTCCAGGATGGTATATCTACCCAAGAAATATTTGAAACGATTGATTATAAAAATCAGTCTGAGGATAAGATCAAACAATTCATCTATCCTAACCTATTAGACAAAGTTACGGAATACGTAATGGAGAAAAAAGGATTCAACAGATCTTTGGCTAGAGAGAAGGCAAAAACCATGATTAAGTGGGAAGGTAACGTTAATACTACGGTTAAGAACATTCACTTTATGGGTACAGCTAACAGACCTGATATGACATTAGATATTAGTGGAGTTAAAGTTGCAATTGAATTTAAAAAAGGTAATAGAGGTTCAGGACTTCGTGAGGGATTCGGACAATCTTTAATTTATTCAACAGTATATGACTTCGTAATCTATATGTTTATTGATACAAGCGACGACAATAAGATCGTTAATGGAGCAACAGCAGTAACAGAACAAAGATTTTTAGAAAACATTTGGGATAACTTTAATGTTAAATTTGTAATAGTTTAAAACTAACACTTAATGAAAGTATTCGTAACATCAAATCAACAGTTTGGCAGAACCGGCGCCATCAAAACCTACAAGAGATCATTTGAAGATGTATCGGAAATGAATGATCATCTTATCAAGCAATGGAATAGTGTTGTATGTGAAGGAGATGCTGTATTTGTATTAGGTAATTTGATGTGGGATCCTGAAACTGGAGAAGAAATTATTAAAGCACTTAATGGTGATATATTAGTAATTGATGGTGAATGGGATAGAGCTACTGAAGATATTGTAAAGATTAAAAAAGATTCAAGTTTAGCAGAAGCTAAGATAAGATATATCTCAGATGGTCTTAAGGTAATGCCAAACAGGAAGGCTGTATTATCATACTGGCCGTTAAAGGATTGGCCAGGAAAGAAGAATAAATCATATACTTCTTTCATAGGACATCCAAATCCAAAATATAAAACGGATCATAAGGAAAGTGTTATAAATGTAACATGTGATCGATGGGATTATAAACCTATTGAAATTAACCATCTAACAGAATTATTTAATGATCCTGATTTAAAAAAATAAAAAAAGCTATGAAACCCGACTAGAAATATCTATGTCGGTTTCGTTGTCTCCCACGAATTGTTAATAACTTTTTGAAAATAAATGCATAAATGTTTTTTTATATCACATAAAAGGTTTATATTTACATATAACAAATAATTAAAGCCACAATATTATGTCAAACTTTACAAAATTTAATCGCCACGAAGTAATGAATTCAGATACTCTAACAGAGATCATGAGTATTAAAAGATCGTTATGGACAAGAGAAGATATTAAATTCGAAACATCCACCCTTGAAAACTGGTTATTCGGTTTAATGGATGGTTATTTATATAATAATTTAATCTTAGAAGCTCAAAAACTTCCAGTTGATCTTTATGAAAGACTTACTAATGTGTATTTCATTTGTAAAGATTATCCAATTAGTGAAACTAAAGTTTTCTAATAATTTGTGAAACTTTTTGCAAAATAAATGCAATAAAGTTTTTTTATATCAATTAAAAGGTTTATATTTACATATAACAAATAATCAATCATACAACCACAAAAAATTACAAAATTATGGCAACTTACAGAGAAATGACAGAAAACTTTTTAGCAACTAGATCAGAAGAAGATTTTACAAAATTATTCTACAGAATCAAGCCAGGATTAACAAGCTATACCAATAAAATCATAAAGGATCGCGATATTGCTGAAGATATTGCAATTAACACTTTAACTAAACTGTGGACTAAGATTGATCAATATGATCCTAAATACCAAATCACAACATGGTTATATAGAATCGCCTTTAATGATGCACTTGGTCATATCGCAAAACGTAAGAAAAGTTCTTCATTAGACGCTTTAGCTGAATTTGGCGTAGAAGTTAATAATAACGGATCTACTCAAGCAACACTATCTGCTGCAATGGAAGAAGCTTACGAAATGACAGAGCAAGACTTTCTTGATGAAGATAATGAATTAATGGAAAGATACACAAGTGCATTAGAAGCAATGCAAGGACTTAAGGATATGTACAAAGATATCGTAGTTGATCGATTGGTTAACAATATGAAATATGATCAAATTGCAGATAAGTACGGAATCAGCCTGCAAACTGTTAAAAACCGTATTCGTAGAGGTAAGGCATTAATCGCAGAAACAGTAACAGCATCGTAATGGTAGTAGTTGTATATAGAAAAACAGAATCCTCTAAGAAAAAATACATGAAAGTATTTATAAATGAAATAACCCCAGATAGGATTATTAATTTAAACGCGAGGAAACCATTAATACCTAATAAATATCCAATTGATGAAATAGGTATTGGAGAATCTTTTATTACAAGATATAAAGAAAGGTTCAACATAAAAAATCACGAAACAATATCGTAACATATGGTATTATTAGGATTAAATAAATAGTTATGAGAACAGAAGTAAAAGGTAAAATGTGGAACATTGCATTACCGTGCAAGCAAATTCTATATTTCGATATGGATGGAGTTCTAGCAGATTTCCACCGGGCAATTCGCGAAAAGGTAACTCCAGAATTAGCAGTTAAGTATGGAACGGATATTGATCGAATACCTGGAATTTTCAATGATTTAAAACCAATCAAAGGTGCTATCTTTGCATTTCAAGAACTTAGCCAGAAATATGATTGTTATATTCTTTCAACGGCCCCTTGGGGAAACCCTGAAGCATGGATGGAAAAGAGATTATGGGTTGAAAAGTGGCTAGGCTTATTCGGACATAAGCGTTTAATCTTATCACATAACAAACATTTAAATAAAGGAGATTATCTAATAGATGACAGATTAGCAAATGGCGCTGATAAATTTGAAGGTGAGCATTTGTTATTCGGTGGTGATGAATTTCCAAACTGGTCTGCTGTTTTAGATTATCTTTTATAGATATATAGTCTATGGAGAGAATAAAATTATTTGAAGAGTTTCTAAATGAAGCTAAAGAACAACAAGACCTTTTTAAAGCGTATTTATGTATAGATCCAGAAAGCGGTCACAGATGGTGGTCTTATAAGGATTTCGCAGGAAGCAAGTTTTTTGTACAGCTTACATTAGAAAATTATAAAGATATAGATATTGATCCAGAACTTCCAGTTCTTAATTATAATTCTAAGGTTTGTAAAACCCTTTTAGATGAAGGATTAATCAAAGATGAGAATGTATATAACCATCCAAAATATATCAAACAATCTGGTTCTAAATCGGAATTTCATAAGATCGTAGATGGTGATGAAAATATTCCACAAACATGTCACAATAAAGAAGATGCTTTAGAGATTGGATTTCCATTAATCGCAAAACCAGCAGATGGTCATAGTGGTTTAGGAATTCAAGTTTTTAAAGATAAAAAGAGTTTTGACAGTGCTGATCATTCTAAATTGGATGTTTATTCAGAATACATTGATAAAAAGTCAGAACACCGATTATTTAACTTTAAAGGTACTCCATTCTTTTGGATGGAACGTGAACCATTAAACGATAAAGCAAAGAGTGGAGACGGAGACGGTGAAGAAGAAATGCAGTTTAAATATATTAAACGTGATGTATCTACAATTCCTCAAAAGTTCCATGATCTTGTTGAAAAATTCTGTAAGAAATTCAGCGACTTACCATATCTTTGTTTTGATATTATGGAAGATCAAGATGGTAAATTATACATTATTGAAAGTAACTCCCAACCGGGGGTACCTTATGACTCTACAATAGAAACATACAAGCAAATCTTTAATGATTTCTTTAAGAGGGATTTAGATAAACAAACACTTACCGAACTTGAAAAATTAGCAAAGTTTATGAATGCTAAGACTCTTGAATTAGATCCAGAAAGATTTGAAATAAAATAAACAATTTCTTAAAATCTAATATAAATACAAACGAAATACTTTAAAATTTATGAAAATATTAGGAATACATTCCGGGCACGACGCCTCGTTGGCATTAGTCGTAGATGGAAAATTAGTTTCTTCAATATCGGTTGAAAGATATTCTAGAAATAAAAAAGACATGCTATTATCGAGAAAGGCTTTAGATAAGTTTTTGTTTAATAATGAAATAGAATTAGATGACATTGATTGTATTACAATGGGATATTGGAACAAAGGTACTTCGCCTTGGCTAGACATATATAGCCCTCTTCATGAAACATACCCGCTTTCTCGTATGGGAACATATAATAAAGAAAGTATGATTATGAATCACTTAGAATCTTATGAAAATAAGGTTGTTGAGACAGAGTTCGGATATACATTACCATATTATCTTGATAGAATTCAACCACCATATAGTGGTTCAGTAATTACTGCGGGATATAGTTTAAATCTTAATTGTGTTATTGAAGGATATGACAAGGTAATCCCAGGATTCTTTGTAGATCATCATATGTCACATGCTGCAAGTACATATTACACTTCGCCATTTGATCAAGCCGCTATTATGACTGTTGACGCTTCAATGCACGATCCTGAAAACTGTAGTGGATATTACATAGGTGATGGAAATACATTATCGAACTTTAGAGAACCAGGATTAATGATTGGTACTTTTTACGATGCTGCAACTGAATTTTTAGGATTAGGTCCGGGAACTACTAAAGCTGGAACTCTTATGGGTCTTGCTGCTTTTGGTAAAGTTTCTGGTAAGGTAAAAGAAAATGCTGAAGATTGGGTTAAACCACTATGGAAGCGCGATTCACCAGTACAAGATCATCAATATATTTCTTGGCTATTTTCTCAAATCACTGGTAAATATCCACACGTTGGTACATTACGTGAAGAAATGGTTGAAGGTGGAGGAGACTCACACTTTTTTCAAAGAGCGTATCAGACAGTTTATAAGAAAGGAGACTATAACAAACAAGAAGTTATGGATCATGCAGCAGGTATTCAATACTTATGTGAGATTGCAATGGTTAATTATTCTAAACAACTACATAAAGAAACAGCAGACTTTAACTCGAACAATCTATGTTTAGCAGGTGGTGTTGCACTTAACTGTAATGCTAACTATAAAGTTATGACAGAAACTGCGTTTGATGATATTCACTTCTTCCCAGCATGTGGAGATGATGGAATATCAGTAGGTTCTGCACTGTTTGTTAATCACATGGTTTATGGAAACCCCAGAGTAGAATATAAAACTCAAGATCTTGCTTATTTAGGTACTGATTATACACATCAACCTTATTCAGAATTACCAGCGTATGACTATGATTCAAATATGGTTGCGGAAGAGTTATCTAAAGGAGCTATTATATGTTGGTTCCAAGGCCGTTCAGAACTAGGACCAAGGGCATTAGGAAACAGATCATTTATATGTGATCCTAGTAATCCACACATGAAAGATATCTTAAACGCTAAGGTTAAAATGAGAGAGTGGTTTAGACCATTTGCACCTGTTGTTCTTAATGAAAGAAAAGAAGAATTCTTTGATATGGATTTTGAATCGCCATATATGCTATATACAGTCCCTTGTAGAAAGCCACATGCTATTCCATCGGCAGTGCATATCGATAATACAGCAAGAGTTCAAACGCTTACACAGGAACACAATCCAAGATTCCACAAATTAATTACAGAATTTGATAAGATCACAGGATGTCCTGTTGTTATGAACACTTCACTAAATATTAAAGGACAACCAATTGTTGAAACACCTGAAGATGCAATGGAACTCTTTATGGATTCTGAAACAGATATCTTAGTTATTAACGATGCAATGTATCTTAAAAGTGATTTAATTAATGAAAAATAAAACAAAAAACAAAGGTCGGGTAGGAATTACCTGTTCGACTTTTGATTTATTCCACGCAGGTCATGTTAAAATGTTGGAAGACGCTAAGAAGCAATGCGACTATTTAATAGTAGCGCTTCAAGTTGATCCAACCCTTGATAGACCTGAAAAGAATAAACCAGTACAGAATGTTGTTGAAAGATATATTCAAGTAAGTGCATGTGTTCATGTCGATGAGGTTGTTCCTTATGTTTCTGAACAGGATCTTGAAGATATATTTGCATCATTTGATTTAGACGTAAGAATTATTGGGGTTGAATACGCTGATAAGCCATTCACCGCAAAGAAAATGTGTGAAATTAGAAACATAGATATTCATTATAATAAAAGAGATCATAGATTTTCATCCTCAGGTTTAAGGCAACATACATATAATGTTGAGAAGCTCAAGAATAATGAGGATATTTAGCAAAAGTTAAAATAACACAACTAACTAATATTAAACCCAAGCAATTGTTTGGGTTTTTTTATGCCCCTCGACCAAAAATGTTAATAACTTTTTGAAAATAAATGCCCAAATGTTTTTTTATATCACATAAAAGGTTTATATTTACATATAACAAATAATTAAAGCCACAATATTATGAACAAATTAGAGACATTAGGATTAGTTGAAACAACTTCAAAAACTCAAAAGAAAAATGGAACACTTTGCTTTCATGATCCAATTACTGATTGTGATTATTTAAGCTATAGTAGTGGATATGTACGTAGAGCATATACTGCAAAATCATACTATGGAAATACTGCCCGTACTATTTATCAATTGAATCCACAGAAAAAAGGAAGAAGATTTTATAAAGAAACAGAATACCAAGTTACCGAAAGAATCTTAATCCACAATCCTGGATATAGAATTCACTTATTATCAAAAGCAGTTGTAAATTACAGAAAAAACAATTCAAAAATCTAACTATTATCTATACTCATTATAAATTATAAAATAAATCACTCAGATTTTTTTATATCAATAAAAAGGTTTATATTTACATATAACAAATAATTAAAACCATATATTATGTCAACGGAATTAAAATCATTAAAAGGTAAGTTTTGGAATCAAAAAACTTTACAAATGGATTCTACTGAAATGTCACTAACAAGATTCAGTGGAGGAGAAGAAGGTACTAAGCTTCAATTAACAATGAGAGATCAAGGAGATTCTTTTACACATATTGCTCTTAATAAAGAAGAAATTAGAACTCTTATCAAAGAATTACAAGAAAACTTTGATCTATAAATATGGCACGTATAGCAGAAGCACTTAGAAAAGATATGAAAAAGATTAAGATCAATACAGGATCTCATGGATTCTCACCAGGATTCTTTGCGATCGTTAGAATTGGTGATAAGACTTATGTTATGCCCGGCTGGCACAAGGTACCCTCTGGAACCACGAGAGATCAAGTTGAGTTAACTTCTGAGTTATCAAACATTAAAGTGAAGAATCCATCTAAGAGTCCTGAGGTTAAAATAGAGAAGAATGAAAGATTAAGCTTTAAGGCACTATCATCCAAGGGTGACAAAACATATAATGTAACCTCAATAGGTGGAGTATGGGATTGTACGTGTCCTGCTAGTACATTCTTCAGAGGACCATGTAAGCACATAAAAAAGTTCAAAGATGTTGAAACAAAAGGGACAAAAGCACTATAAGATATGGTTTTAAAGCTGAAAGTTAAACTAAAGACATGGTTCTGGGGGAAATTCGTAGGATTATGGCTTAAAATAAAAAGACCTAGGATTTGGAACAAACTATAAAAGATATATAAACAATATAAAAACAATATAAAAACAATTATAATAAGATGGGAATAATGAAAAAAATAGGAAGCTTTTTTACTGGAAATGTAAAGACGATTGCAATGGAAGAAAAACAACCAGAAAGAAACTTAAATGCTCCATTAGCTAAATATGCTATGAAGCAGCCTGAAATTAAAAAGAAATAATCATGAAAAAGATAAACTTATTTGAAGAATATACTAGTGATGTAGATAACTCATTAAATGAAGCTACTCGATCTACTATGATGATGGATGGTTATAAAGTAACATTTAGTTTAATGGAAATTAATAATAGTTTTGGAGACTTAATTGTTTTCACTCCTAAGACCTCTATTGATTTAGATGTTATTGAAGGTGCATATCTAAATACTGATGATGCTGCTCAAGATATATTAAAACATTTAAATAAACAATTCAAAGAAGTTAGTTTTAAACATGTTCCTGAAAGCCCAGCCGCTGGATATTCTTTTAAAATAGACCAGGTTCAGTTGGTAAATAAAATTAAATAACTATGAAGAAAGTAAAATTATTTGAAAGCTTCTTATCTGAGGCTAATAAAGGTAAAGTACATAAAGCAGCAAAGCAAGGAAGTTATCCTGCAGTTGTTGTAGTTGTACAAGATGGTAAAGTTATCCATCAAGAACCAGTAAGTACTCCAGAAGTTGCTCCTGCTACATTTAATGTAATGCAAGAAAAATATCCTAAAGCACTATTACATTTAGAAGATAAAACAGGTAAGAGATTATTCAGTGAATCTTTAGTTACTGAAGACTCAGCCGGGAGAATAGAGTTGCTGAAGACTGGAAGATATAAAGACACTAAAGGTAAAACGCATACTTTGAAAGCAGGTCAAATAGGAGATCATGAAAGAATAGGTTGGGATAGTGATTTTATTCATTTTGGTTCTAATACATTTAGCGCTGATGTTTTTGG
>Ga0209712_10002774_pt1 | contig 14379 bp, 5 predicted proteins | sample ArcOceMetagenome_FD_187443 | JGI IMG/M metagenome (GOLD analysis project Ga0209712, IMG submission 187443) | Marine eukaryotic phytoplankton communities from Arctic Ocean - Arctic Ocean - Greenland ARC118M Metagenome (SPAdes) (version 2) | ecosystem: Environmental > Aquatic > Marine > Oceanic...
AGAAGCGACAGCTGCCGTTGCGCCATTGGCATCAGGTTGCGCCATTGGCACCTGAGGCTGAGGCGCAAGGCCCGTGTTCGTCCTTGAGTTCTCTGCACCATTCCCAGCACCTCCCTGAGCCGCAACCGCACCAGCTACAGCAGGCACACGACCATGACCTTGTCCCATGACCTCCTGAACACTTAACCCATCATACTGCCTCTGAATCGCCATCTGATCCTGATCCACACCCAATTGTTCTGGCGTCAACGCAATCACCTTGACATTATGCGCTTCAGACCCCAACTCCATGAACCAATGGGAGGTCCCTCCCAACTGCTGTGGAGTTTCCAGAATGACAGTATTCCTATCTGGAGTTTTGGCAAGTGCGGGTAAAAAACAAGAAACGGTTCCAGGAGGACAGATGAGTGTATGCGCTAGTATCATTCTTGTGAATGCTGTAGCGGTGGAAGAAACTAGGTTGAAGGTTACCACTACGGCAGTGTCTTTGTAGTGGTTTTTGAGGTATTGTTTCAGTTCTATTCATAGCATGGCATCGGATCATGGGTGGGTGAGCGAGAGAAGGATGTAAAAATCACACGCACTATAATCAAATCAACAAATCAACAACTTACCCAATGCATACTGCAAACACGTAACATCCTGCTGCTGTCCCTGTCCCTGAATATTCTGCCCCGGCACCAAACTCTTCAGCAAAACATGATCCATGGCACACTCGGGTCCACTCAAAATACTCACACTAGTAACCTGTTTCGTCAATATCCTCTCCAAAACCCAAAACGGCACAGCAGTGGAAGTATCCGCATCAATATAAATGACAGCCCCCGATCTCGGATCATGACTCGGTATATGACTCTTCGGCGCCCAATCCACCGCAGCATGGTTGAGCCTATCCTTGACCAAGGGCAATACGGCACCAAGACCCGTTCTCACCAAACGATTCGATCCATCGACGAGTTCATCTTTGAAGAGTACCTCCGGCATGGCATACGGGTCCGAGGTGTCGAATTCCTCAGTGCGGACGGTGGAAGTGTGGATATTTTGTAATATGGGGAATGCGAGGCAGTGGTGCGTTTGTTGTCTTGTATCGTAGTGGTTTTTCTTTTGAATGTATTCTTGGATGCATGCATGGCATGAATTGTGTACTATATCGGATAGGTGTACTTGTCGTTCGTTGATGGGCATGGATGCGTGTGGTAGGATTGTTTGAATGGTGGTCATGTCAAAATCATTCATGTTTGTGTTGATACTTGTGCGGAGTGATTCATGACAGTGAGGGTTGTAATGAAGTCCAAAGCGACGCCCTACGTATGCGACAATGGAAGAGGATACGATTTCCATGATTGCGGCATGTGGTCTTTTGTAGTCTGTGCACAATTGATTGGATTCACTGACGGAGAATTTGGTAAAGACTGGAGTTTTGAGAAGTGCCGGGTCTACTTCTACTTTGATGTCAGTGTTGGAGTTGGATAGGTCGACAGCATCCCTGTGCCTCTGTGCAGCATCGTTTCTGTTGATGAGTTCTTGGCAGAGTACAACATGGGAAGGAGGACTGTTATCAATATTATCAGCAGTGTCGGTATTACTACTAGCGGGAAGAGCCGTTTTGAGTGCCTTGATGGCTTGGTCCGCATTGACAAAGGGAGACTTGGCACAATTATCAGTACCACTTCGAAGCGACCGATGACAATTATAATCATAATCATTGGCATCGATGATATATTCACTGTTGGCATTTATATTAGCATTGTGGTCATGACCATTGAAAATGTAATGTGACGAAGGACTTGAATTAGTAGTACTAGAGGTTTTGAGCTGTCGTTGGTTTTGACTTTGGTGTTCATGTTGGTAGACTCTTGAGATTCTTGCAGCGCGGTTCTTCATCCACCAGTTATTGTTACTGTTGTTACTGCTGTTACTAATACTACTATTAACAGCACCACTACTACTAGTAGTAGTATTAGTCTTGCTCGTCCAATTAAGAGTGTCCTGAAACATAAAGATTGCAATTCCCACCAGCGATATCAAAAGAAGCCTTCTCTTTTTCTTGGTCATCTTGCTGCTACTATTAGGATTATTATTAGAATTAGTACTGCGTTGACGAAGAGTGATTTGGTTGGTGTAAGAGGACAACGATTGGAGTCGAGTCATCATTGTTGTTGTTCTCATTGGTGTTATTTGCTGATTGATTGATTGATTGATTGATTGATTGATTGATTGACTTTGTTTTATTCTGAATGTAGATGGGTCTGTCTGTTGTTATTTATGATGCAGTCAGTAGTGGTAAACTGAGGTGAGGTGAGCTGAGCTGAGGTGAGCTGACTTAAGGTAACTAACTTCAAACTCTGCAATTGTACGACGACGTTCTACCGGTACTGCACTATCTGCAACTCAGTGTTGTAGTTAGGTCTTTTTCGGCCAAACACAATTTTTTCACGGGAAAGAAATGGCAAAGGAAAGTCATTGCCAAACCAAGTCATTCAGGCCCATTCATCAAAGTATTCCATCCATTTAGTCCCTAATGTTTTACCATGACTATGTCCAAATGTCATTATCAATTCAAGTAGCCTGTACAATAAAAGTCATTTGGTCATTTCCCATAATACTCCGATTCGAGACATGTTTCTCGCATGACGTGACACGTGACTTAGGGTTGCATTCTCGGATAAATTTGTGTAGAGACTCAACTCAAATCGGTCATTGTCGTTTCTCCAGTGAGTGATTGTGATGACAGGAGACAGGACTCAACGTAACTACTACAACTGCAAGAAACAACAAGACTATACTGTACAAGAACTACGAGCCACTGTTGCTTAATTTAACTTCTCGAGAACAATTCAATTCAGTTGATTGCATTTCAATTCAATTTCAAATAGCCGCAATCAACGAAATCCTGCTCAACAAGAGGACGATTAAAGATGTACTCGTCTTATAATAATCACGACAGCATTAACAGCAACAGCAACAGCAACAGCAACAGCAAAAGTCGGAGGACTATGATTGTTCCCAGCAGCTCAATGTGGACTCGAAACCAAGAGAGACGCCCTTCTGCTGCTGTTGCTACTGCTACTGCTACTGCTACTGCTACTGCTACTGCTACTGCTACTGCTTCATCTTCCAACAGTTCCAAGAACAAGAAGGCAATGTATGTTCTATCATCGTTGGCAATAGTGGCCATCTGTTCCCTCGGACAAATCCATTCTGCTTCTCGATCACTCTCCAGTATCACAAGAAGGCTCTGCATGAATGGTGAATCCACTCCCTACGTTGACATCGACATTAGTGACATGGATACCAGCAACACCGACCCTGTAACTGCAGCTCGAAATGCCGACATCATCTCGGAACGACTCTTGAGCCAAATGGACTCCCCTCGTATCCCAGGAAGAAGAAACCCTCCATCACATATTGCACTCTGCACGGAATTCCTTCATCGCAGAGAACTACATGAAGAACACCCTGACCGACCCTTCACCACACACTTTCACGTAGAGGAAGATGATGCCGTATGCAGAGATTGGTCCACGCCTCATTCTGCCATTATGCAAATGCTTTCGGCTGATATTGTCGCTTTTTTCGGACAAAAATATGGAATCACCTATGTCCATAATTGCCAGAGGGATAAAGCTCCTACTGAGACCACCGATGGACTCGACTATACCACTATGCAAGAAGAATGGCCCAATTCCGGACTCATTCTTGACAATGGCGTCATTGAAGAAGATCTCGTCGCCAACCTCTGCAAAGGATGTATTCACGGGTTCAACCTCGAACAGCAAAAACATGATGAATTAAACGATGCTGACCCGGATGATCCCAATCCACCCTGGTTCCATCCTCATCAGACACATCATTGCATTCTTTACCCGAATACTTCCAGACCATTGATCAATGATCAGCAGGAAGTGGATCTCGTCGCTGTTACGGAACATAGGGCCATGGCGAAAGAATCTCCTTTTTCGCACATTATCGAAACGGTCATGGATCGATTCCAGTCCGCGGCTGGAATGATCAAGATGGAAATCGGGGATCCACCGATTGCCACCATGGCACCGGGAGGGATGGCACAAGCTGCCAAACGTCTTTTATTCGGGAATGCAAATGAGAATCAAGATCTTGCGCACAAACAACGGGTTTTGGCAGAAGCGCCTTTCGTTCCCTTTGGGACCAATGTTGAAGAACAGAATGGGGCAGTCATATACCTCGATGATGGAAGCGTGCCCATTAAACTCATGCAATATGCGAAATACATTCCTTCCACTGTTTCCACCATTGATGTCCTCTATTCTCCCCTTTGTTCCTCGGTTTTTTTATCGAATGGGGAGAGATGCGTCAAGCATGCATTGGACATTGAAATCTACATGAAACAAATGTATCCCGATAGTTTTGTCAAGTCGCACATGATAGCTTCGACTGCGGCGGCGTATAGTCGCATGATACTGGCCAAATTCTTGGTGTGTCCTCCTGGGACCAGTGCTTGTTTGATGCCTGCTTTGTCCAAGGAAGAGGATACTTTTGCAGTGGTGGCAGAGAGTCCAGAGGATTTGGGGACCTGGCAGTATTTTGATTTTGTGGATACATATTCTGATAATTTGCAGGTTGCACACGTGGATACTGTTCTTGGTCCTGCTACCGGTAGTACTGCTGACAACAATCCAGATAATGCTGTGACAGCGGAGGCAGCAGCTTCCGATTCTACTGCTGATACTGCTGATACGACTACCGAAGGGGGAAATCCACTCGTAGCTGCCAGGGCTGGAGCCACAGGCACAGGTATGGACTTTGACGCTTTTCTCGGTACAGGAGAACATCGCGATGGATGTGTCGAACTGCGTGGAAAACTCGGTTCCTGGGAACTAGACTATGCCTACGAAGACCTCAAGGAAGAAAATGTCGCTGCTCACCTCCGTGGACAATCCAATGTCGACGTTGCAGAAGATCGCTTTTCCGCCACTGAAGCACAGCCCGATTCATCCGTTGAAGCTAGATTCGGTGCTTGGAATGAAGACGTGAATCCTGACTGTGCACTTGATATGCTAAATTTGAATGGACTCTGTGAAGTCGTTACTATCATGGGACTGGGAGTCATTCAATTCGTCGGGGATCAGTATACCGAGGAGCAAGTCAAGAGTTTCTGGGCGTTGTTGGGTCTCAATGATCCAGATGATCCCAATGATTCAGGAGCCGTTTTTGAAGACGGTCAGTCGCTTCCTCAGTATCGCAAGACGGCGCATTGTCCCAGGGAGGGGGTTGCGTTTGATATTGTCTTTACACCGAATGAGTACCTGGTTCAGACTGTGGAGGTGGAAGGACCAATTGTTATAAGGAATCCCGAGACGAGATATGTTCCCATCGAAGATACTTCTGGGTCGGTTGTCAATAATTACTTTTATGACAACTCCCAGACGACCAATGATCATTCTTCAGCAACCAGTACCACTGCCAATACTGATACAGCATCTTCTTACTACAACTCTAGAGCTGATGTTCAGTCTAGAACAGATACTGCGAGTAACTGGGCCAGTCAACCCTATGGAGGAACTGGAGGCTATGGCGGTGGAGGAGGATACGGGGGGTATGGAGGAGGAGGAGGATACGGTGGTATGGGGATGGGGATGGGGATGGGATTTGCTATGATGCCTGTTTTTAGTGCTGGATGTTGCTGTGTACCTTTCCAGAATCAGTACAATCAATATGCAGGAGGAGGTGCTGGAGGTACAGGTGGAGGTGGAGGCATTGCACCTACCGGTACAGGTAAAGTTTTGGATACTGGTGGAGTTCCTACTGCTGGGCCACGTCAGGTTGTGGTTGCTGGTCAGACTCCCAACACCGATCTTGAAACTTACATTGAAGGCATTGATGAATTCAACCGTGGTATTACCGACTATGCGAGTGAAAACGATGTTGTCATACTGAGAACAGGCTTTGAGACCAACACACAAGTTGCAAGCACTGGAGGACGTCGTGCCAAGGAAACTGTTCAAAAAATGAGTCCCCACGAGCTGAACAAGGCCAATAAGTATCTCATCAAGTCAGTGGACGAGTACCGTCGGCGGACAAAGCAGATGGATATGGTTGGAAATGATCCTACTAGATCAGGGCTTCCAAGCATCCATATCCTTGATATTTCGCACATGACCAATACGCATCCACATGCGAAGCACATTCCACATGGAAGAAGGAATGAACAGGTGGCTTCATTGTACGATCACTGGAATCATTTGCTCTACAGTAACTTGCGTGATATTGCAGCTGCGGAGCGTAAAAGGAAAACTCAAATGCAGCATTGGGTGGAGAGTGCACCGAAGGGTTCACCCTATCATAATGGAGTGGAGACCTTCCCAGGGCATTTTTAATTCTGTATCTAGATAATTTATAATTTGAAAACATAAACAACCTTGGCTGGATTATCATCAAGCAACGATGCAATAAATACTTCATATTGGTGAATATGGATCATTGAGTTGTCCCATCTCGTCTTTTGGGCTTGCAAATCTTCGAGACGATATCGATCGCGCAGCACCAAGAATCGTCAGATAGATAACACCCACTTGATCGTTAATTTTTGAAATCCGATCAATTGGGTGAGGTTAAATGGAGATAGGGGGTTGCACACGAAGATGCAATTGTATCGAGGAAGACATTGAACATTGAGGAAGAGTCCTTTGATTTCACGGGACTCAAACCGCGACTATCTTTCAAGTTCATGTTGGGTTGGGAGTAAAGTGACGTTGTTAGTTGGACCTGTTAGGTTGAGAGCCCTTCCAGAGGGAATCCCTCCTCCCTTCTTCCATCGTCCATCGCATCAGAATAACAAATAATATGAAAATACCGACTATCATCTACCGCCTGCCGCGGGTATTACAACAGTATCTTCAATCTTCCTGTCAATCAATAAATCATTCAGTCAATCATATCTATTGATTCAAGATAGATAAACAGTATTTCAATCAATTGAAAATTATAATGAAGTTGAGTGCAGATTGTCTCTCTCTGTTAATTCTATTGAAGGCTATTTTGCCAACGGAATCTTTCGTCACAAATGTTCAATTTCGACGCACATCTTCTTCTTCCTCTTGTGGTGGAGGTGGTGGCACCATGACCTTCACACGTACCTCTCCTGCAATTGTTGGTATTAAAATTGGAATGGGCAGAACTTTTCTTCAAAGTTCCCCGGATCAGAATGACAAGGAAACTGACGATGATGAAATATTAACCACTCCATCAACACCAAGCAGTATTACTAGTAGTACTAGTACTAGTACTACTAACGATGGCGAAGATTATGATCCCAATCTACAAGAAACAAGCACAGGCGGCCCTTCCACAATGTTCGAAATGGCACGACGAATGCTCGTTTGGGACGACCAAGATTATCAACTCGGCCGCGTCCTCAATGATTCATCACAGGCACAGGAGGCACAGGCAGCACAGGACCAGGCACAATCACAATCACAACCGCAAAGTGATATAATTCCATCGTCATCATCGCCGTCCAAAAAAAAGACGACGGTAACGCCCAGGTGGCATCCACATGAAGGTATCGCCGATAGCAATCCTAATTTCAGAACCAATTCTCCTATTATGAACAATAGAGGCTATGAAAAGACCATCATGAGGAATGCCAGGAAGAACAATAAGCCTAGTTTGTGGAGGCATGGGTATAGAACATATGTCAAAATGAGAGACGTTGAACTTCTACAACAGATGCAGGCTCTGCAACAGAAAAAGAAAATGACTACTTCGACATTGAAAATCAAGAGGGAGAACACACACTTTCAAGGGGCCCTCATTGCTTGTGCAAAACTGGGATTGTGGAGGGAAGCCATATTTATCTACCAAGAAATGTTGGATATTCAACTCGATATTCAAATAGAGCAGAACTCAAATCAGTTGGTTACTAATATTAGTCCTCCTGTAGATTCAAGCACCAGCGCATCAGTATCAGCATCAGCATCAGCATCCACTGCAACACCCAAGAGACGGACACGAAAACCAATCATCATTGACCAATACATGATCCTATCCATTATCAGAGCATGCATCCGAGGAATGAAATACAGAGTCCAACACGGAGAAAATATCGAACAACGACGTGAACCACTCGATGCCGCCCAAGAGATATTGCGCAATATGCAAGAGAAACACTCCTTACCACCCTCGACCATGCAAGTCAACGCCCTTGCTTCCGCCTATCAATATGTTGGACTCTACGAGGAAGCCATGCAATTAGTATTTGATTATTTGGAAGAACCGCCTTCTCTATTTGAAAAAGCACGGCAATTGCAACTGGCAAGGAATAAACAGTGGAATACAGCGGCGGACTTTTTGACGGAAAGGAACCTCGTCGCTTTTACAGGTGCAGGTGAGAAGGGGGATACCAAGGAGGATGCGGTGGATGCTATTGAATACTTCGATCAAGCTTCGTATAGTATCGTCATTCAGAATTCTCTCACGCAGGGGGATTGGTCTTGTGCCATTCAGAATTTGAAGACCATGACGGAAGCGGGGTATTATCCGAAAAGTAAGAGTTTGAATACATGGACGGAGACAGCGACCAAGAGGGAGAGGAGGCCCAAGAAGCCTACCTGGATTAAGCAGAGGGAACAGATTTTGATCAAGAGTACGCTATATACTGGTAGTGGCCGTCGTGGTGGTCGTCGTATGCAGGACAATGCAAGCGCAGATGAGAGCAATTAGCAATTTGATGGCATGGTTGTGAAAAGTGTGAGTCAATCGTGGTTATTGTGTAGCATTTGTGGTGGCGTGTGGCAATGTCCATGCTGTTCATTACTGAAGTAGCAACATTGGCTGCAGTCGCAGTCATGCGTGACATCAGAAACTTAACCATCTCAAATTAAATTAATCACACTACTTCTCACCTTGTAGCTTATACCATATTGTACAACCGAGCACTCTAACCGTCTTCGTATGTATTGTTCTGAATCGATTCATTCGTTCGCGGAGGAGCGCAGTTACGTCCACCATTGCAAACGATATTATGATTTGGTGATTCCGCATCGAATGGTTGACCCTGGTGAACAAGATCTCACGGAAAGAGAGTAGTAATTGTACTGAAAATGAGCAAGTCGGGATTGGTAGGAGCACGATGAACGAGGCACCGGAAATGCGATTTTAGATGCCGCAGCCTAATCCGAGCTGCAAGAAAAGTTTACAGTAGCGTCAAAATCTGTCCGCTGTTCCTACTGCCTCTCTCTCTGCTGAGAATGAGCGTCACTTTCATCTTCGTCTGATTGTCTGATTCTTCTACTACAGAATGTCATTTGGCTTCTACAACATGGCGCATGCTTGATGGGAGGAGTGCAACTGAAATGTATTGCCAATTGTCTACTGTGATAAAGATAACCCAAAAATCTCAAGATGCTTTTGTAAAGCTCAAGGAAAGAGAATAGAGGATTTATTGATCATCTTAACACGAAATTCAAAATGTGCCAAGGCGATAATTTAACTCCTCTTTATTCATGAAAACTTTTTTTTGTTCAAACCCCACTGGGACCGTTCACAAAGGCTCTCAATGTATCAGTTGTCATTGATGCGTTTGTCCTACGCGCAGTTTGACTCTTTTTTTGGGATCTTTTCAAGTGTGAAGGGGCAGCCAGTAATCCCTTCGCAACTATTGCAAGGTTTGTACGAATGAGGTTGTCCAATTTGTATTCAAGGTCAATTGAGCGATGAACGGGAGGAGGGATCCCCCCCCTTGCGCCAATGCCGACCCTCTTAAACGACTTCTTGCTTGGCGATACTGCAGCGACATTTGAACTTCTTCCAAGTTCAGGAAACAGAATGCACATAGCATTTGAAGACCTGCCATCACTTCCGTCACTCCATACCATACTTGCAACGTTCGCCTTCTTCATTTTACTATTGTTGCTCACTTTGAAAATTCCATAAATCTCATCTGTTCTAGAGAATGATTGCAGCCTCTCGTAGATTTGAACTCGCTCTAGCCCGATACGACGCGAGGCCTCGAGTAGACGAATAGCAAGCTCGCTCTTTGTAGTGAGTTCGGCAGGAAATAGAGGTTCATTACCAGCGGGCTTTTCTAGCAGAGGCTTCAATCTCTGGAAAGTGGCATGGATTGCGGACTTTGCAAAAAAAACATCATATTCGTCTTCGTCTGCCTCGAGAAGTGGGATTCCTAACCTTGCATACAAATCTGAAAGCTCGTTCTCCAATAATTTATGTCCAAGAAAAGCAGGAAAATCGTTCAACAATGTGAATCGCGACCGATAGAAGAGGGAGACGAACGACCTGCTCCACAGCGCTAGTATTTGACTGTTGTAGGCTGCAGCACGACTTGTCATTGTTTGTCGCACTCGACTTCGAGTCAAAAAGCCTCGAACCAACCCCTGTATCTTTGATACTAATATACGAATGCAGAGATATCTTTGCCTGAATCTGAAAACCCGGTATCTAGACTGGATCATCGTAATACCGTTTTTTAACTTGCTCCAGCTCGTCTTTACCACCCCAGGTCTCATCCAAGTATCCCTTGAAACTTTATTTCGAGGACCTGCATTCTTATCTGATTGATATTTAGGAAACACCCTGTGCGAAATCCAAAAGCGTTGCACTGTAATCAAATTTGCCACAGAAATGATCTGTCTCTCCCTCGTTCGAGCAATGATACTTTCAGCCTTACTTAGTAGCGACGGAGAAAGAAGACCAGCCAGGCTCTCACCTTCTCCAATATTATTTTCGTGAAATGCGACTGCGTGCAGCGCCCAATTAACATCCTTCTCGACGTACGTTTCAGGTTCCGTCTCAGATAAAGAAAGAGGTTTGAGCAAGTCTGCCAAGACTTTTTGCTGTGATCGGCTTGATTTCTGCATAGATGTCGTCAGCATTTTACCTTGCCTTCCCTGATCACCAAGAACTTTTGGTTTTCGTATTGGTCCAATGAAGGAACGGTCCAATGACTCTGGGAATTTGGTGTAATGAAAGGACGTTTCCGATATACCTGCGTTGTTAACATCTGGTGGCACAAATGTCTCCACAATCTTTCCACTTTCATCATTAATAAACTTTGTTTCCTTTCTACGCCTCATTGAACTCTTAGATCTATTCTTCTTGGCTATGATAGAGTCATCGAAGAATTTCACACCCGAAGCATATGGATTGTAAATTTTCTCTTCAATAAATCGCTGAAACATTTGACTATCAACGACTTCCGACATGAACGACTTAGCCTCTGCCCCGAGCGAAGAAATGAATTTTTCCTTGTGAAACTGTTCACTGTTCCCAGACTTGTTCAAATACTTTTCATAATCAACGAAAAATGTTACCAGGAATCGTAAAAATGCATTCCGAATCTCATTTCCATCGAACTTGTCACTGCTAGAATCAAGATCCAGAAGGTGCTTTGGCCTCTCAAGAGTGCCTGTGCTCGCTCCAATGCGGTCGGCGCTCGTTTTTTTCACCTTTCGGACCCCTTTCATTTTGAATTCATTGCTCTCTTTGGAATCGTTGGTATTTGTCAGGGTTCCTCCAGCAAAATCAATCGGCATCAAATCAGCTTCTAGAAAAGCCATTTCTACCTCTGCCAAGAATTCACTGCGCGAAACTAAACTGGATTCCGCATACGCCATTCGACAGTATGCTGGGCGCTTCTCATTAGGAAGCATGTCTCCAAGTCCATATGTAATTTGTCCCTTGCGGCCAATTCCTGGTGGAACAAAGTCAAAGCCAGCACATTCCTCCAATTGTAATTTTAGCTTCATTGCGTCTCGTTCGGGTAACAATGGTGGCAGCCTTCCTTCCGACCTCTCATGGTCATTTTCATCATACCCCAAATGAACCACATCATTGTCCAGATCGACAAATACCACTCCCAAAGGCCTCATCTCTAATGGAAATTCATCCAAATAAGCCCGATGTATCCCCACAAGAAATGGAATTGGCGCCTCCAATAAATCGACAGTTAACGAATCGGGCAAGCACGGAATGTAAATCCCCTCATATGCAAAAGGAAACAACAACGCGACCAAAGTCTCGCAACATGGTCCCAATAATGCCAAATGTTTGGAACAAAGTGCCACCCTCGTTTCCTGCAAAAGGCATCCCATGAGAACCATGACATTGGAAACACTCAACGATGCAAACAACGGTCTCAAGGAACAATTCAACAATGGCAAACGATTGTCAGGCGGTCTGGATATACTCAGCACATCATCATTGGTCAATTTCACCTTGACAGCTACCTTCCCCATGGGAGGCAGAGGCACTTCGCAAACAAAGTTTGTAATGTATCTTTCGATCGGTAATGGTGCTCTTACGATACTAATATGGTATATCTGCAATAAAAATCTGCGCCATATATCGAAAAAGGCGTAATGCGACAGGACCACAAGACTCTTGGGCAAGAAGAACATGTCTGAATCATTTCCAGACAATTCAGTTGCTTTCGATGGTCCATGCTTATGTTTTGGATCGATCTTGTTCAAAGACGAGGAACTATTTGGATGAGGATAATTGGACAGCCAAGGCGGCAATTTCCCCTTATATCCACTCTTTTCAATCGAACGATAAATCTGATCCAGATCCATATGCGTATCAAAAATATGCAATGCAGCACCATACATTTTAGTCCCAGCCTCATTGGTCAATGTAAATGTAAACAAAGTTGGTGCCTGTTGCTTAGTCGGCCTGCACCCCTGCGGAAAGACAAATTTCTTCAAGAGCGCAGGGAAAAGTTTGGGATTTCCATGCGCTTCTTTCGACGGAAAACAGTCCGTGATATGTGTTTCATAGCGCAGTTCCGACGGTGATCTATAAGAGGATAGATCCAGTTTCTTGTTTTGGTTGTTTGCCGGTTCCAGCGTACCGTCGGGCGATACGATGCAAAAGTAATCGACAAGGCGATTGGGCAGCTCTTGTTCAACGTATTTATTGCCGTTGCTGCTATTACTGCTATTGCGGCTTGAATTATTTTTTGCAATGGCACGCTTCCTTGAGGGCGTGCCCAGTGCAGACAAAGAAAAGGATGTTTTCATGGCCAATGGACCATTCGGCAAAAGAAAGGCCAACACTTGATATTTGGCCCTAGAGAAAATTTCTCTTGTCTGAATGGATGAATGAGCATTGGGTTTCAATTCATGACAATTCCCTTGGTGCATATAATGCTCCATAACGTCTAAAGCATAAGTGTTACCTCCAATGTTGGATTGCATTATGGCGTTGACTTGTTTCATGGTCCATGTATCTAGAGTAACGTTTTTGACGATTGTGACTTCTAGTGGAAGTTTTCTGTGCGCTTGTGCGCATAGTTGGCATAGGAACACAGCGTGTCCGAATGTTGACAGTGCCTGTCCATATTTCCTGCGTGACGAATGATTGTGAATCTTTTGGACGATTGTTTGTCCATTGCCATAATTATTAGTTCCATTGGTGGATTGCAACCCTGGCAGTTGAAGCATCATAGTAGGCGGTTTGAATTGCGCATGATGCAGTGTCGCAAAGTTTTTTCCAATCAAATCCTGATCCATTTGAATTTCAATGGCATTGTTCATCTGGCCAACACTGATACTAGTGTCCTTACCATCCTTTGCAGTTACAGGCCTGCTGCCGGATTCAGTGGCAGTAGCGTCTCTAAAGGAGCAATACATTTTGGTAAAGTCCATAAGTAAACAGTGACAATCACTGCAACTTCTATTTACTGGATCCGAAGCAATGAATCCCAACAATTTCTTTCTTGCATTTCCATTCTTTGACGCCGATGATGATCTCGATATGGATGACGATACTGATGCTGATGCTGATGGAGAATTTGAATTATATCTAGCAGCAGTACTGGTGGGAGTAACAACATCAGCAGCCCGATGAGTCTTGACATAACTTGATGCACCTGATAATAAAGAGTCGCTTTCGAAAAGATGATTATGCTGCGAGGATGGCAGGACATGTATCGAACTCATTAGAGACGATTCTTCTTCTTCTTCTTCTTCTTCTTCTTCTTCTTCTTCTTCTTCGTCTCCATGTTCTTCATTATGATAATGCTGAAGAGGCGTTGCAACTTCAAAGCTTCCATTCTCATCTTCTTGTGTCTCCAATAAATTCGAAATCTTGGACATCTTCTAAAGTTGGACTTTTCAAGTATAGAAGCGATGGAACAAAGCGATATCTTAATAGATTGAAGATACAGAAGTGACAGACCTGGAACCCAAGAAGCAGCAAGAAGCTTCTCGTGGTTGTCGACTTCTCTCGTTTTTATGGCTTTTGTAGTGGTACAGTAGTTAGGCTAGTCGGTTGAGCGGGGAGATATTTTCGATTTAACGGGGGGCCCCCGCCGGGAAAACGGGGACGGCTAAATAATTATAAGAGGTATATCTAATTTAGCCAATTGATGATTCATCTTCCTCA
>Ga0209712_10002775_pt1 | contig 14373 bp, 7 predicted proteins | sample ArcOceMetagenome_FD_187443 | JGI IMG/M metagenome (GOLD analysis project Ga0209712, IMG submission 187443) | Marine eukaryotic phytoplankton communities from Arctic Ocean - Arctic Ocean - Greenland ARC118M Metagenome (SPAdes) (version 2) | ecosystem: Environmental > Aquatic > Marine > Oceanic...
CTACCCAAGCAATAAGTAGAGGTTTAGCCCTGATTTTTGGCGGGTTATTTATTTATGAAGCCGCCTGTCGTAGCCCGCTGTCAAAATACCCAAAAGTCTTCGGCATCATGTTTTTAGTGATGCTAGCGGCAGCCAGTTACTTGGCCACTCATTGGTTCAGTGGACGGGGCGCTTTCATTCATGTAGGTGCGTTAATCGGTACCATCATGGCCGGTAATGTATTCTTTAAAATTATGCCTGCTCAAAGATTAATGGTTGACGCAGTGGCCAATAAAACAGAGATTGATCCTAGTTGGGGACTGGGTGCCAAATTACGTTCGGTGCACAACAACTACCTTACCCTACCCTTGTTATTTATTATGATCAGCAACCATTACCCTATGACTTACCAACATCATAATGCTTGGTTGGTATTGATGGCAATTGGATTAGTTTCAGCTTGGATACGTCATTATTTTAACCTAAAACATATTGGTATTTCTCGCCCCTCTATTTTGGTCACAGGCGCGATTGGTATGGTAATTATTGCTGGCTGGGTATCCATGCCTGTTACAGTTAAAGAAGACATGTTAACAACAGAACAAGCACCTGCCATTGAACTCAATGCCCAGCAACAACAAGTATTCGATGTTATACAAACCCACTGTGCCAATTGTCATGCAGCTAAACCAACAGATGAAATTTTTGTGGTTGCACCTGTAGGATTAATGTTCGATACATGGCAGCAAATAGAGCAACGTGCGGCGGTTATTCATAATCGAGCCGTTGTAACTAGAGACATGCCCATGATGAATAAAACGGGGATGACTGAAGCAGATAGGCAAATTATAGGAAACTGGTTTAAGGGTTTATCGTCTGATTAAGAGATCGCCAAAACAATGATTTTTTTGGGATACACATCTCGCCGTCAAGTGTTGCAACAGTGATGTGTAGCTTGTTATCCAGTATGACCTGCCCAGCACTGAAATGGTGTGAGTAACATCTGCCTTGTGCAGATGTTACTACGCAGGGTTTTCCTGCAATATCGGCATAAGTGCCTAAACTGCTAAAGGCACGTAATGTAGTTAATAATTGAGCCGTGGTTTGCTGCCAATCAAGAGTTTGTTCGTCCACTGTAATGGAAGGCCAGTGACTACCCTGACCTTGTGCTTGGCTATTTTGATAGTAATCATCAATATTTGATAACAAGGTGAATAATAAGCCAGGTGTTTGCTGGAAGACTTTACAGCTCAAACTATCAAATGTTTCATCTTCATCTAACGTAAATGGTTTTTGCAGCAGAACATCACCAGCATCGAATTCATTAATAAGTTTGTGTAACGTGATCCCAGCGTAAATTGATTGTTTTAAAATTAAGTGAGGCAAAGGTGTCATGCCTCGCCCCTGTGGCAAAATGGTGGGATGCACATTGATAGCGTATTTTAGAGTAGATGGAACGGGTATCTTCCAAGGGTATTCAGCACTGAAAAACAGCTCGACTCCCTGCTCAATTAAGGTTTGCATCGCGTCTAATGTCGGCTTAGCAAAACAAAGGTGGATATTATTTTTTTGTGCGAAGTGAATAACTTGGTCTGAAAACGAACTACTTTCCCCTGTATAAATGACAGTAAATTCATGTCCCAGATGCTGAAACACCTCAAGACATGAATATAAGGGATCATAACCAAAATATGCAATTTTCATAATAAAAAATGTATCTCCAAACCTGAAACCTGAAACCTCTAGATTAGACACTAAGACTACCAGCCAATCCACTTCTAGGCACTAGACCTTATCTTTAAATAACTCACTAATGTTAAATAATTGATATATATGATGTTAATTATCTGTTTTAATTGCACAAACCCAATTAGGTTAAGCTTTATGTTTGGTATTTTTAAACCCGCTCCGCATCTTCCATCAAAACCACAAGACCAAGTCGACAATGATTATAAAAAACTGCGGTGGCAGGTTTTTATCGGCATTTTTGTCGGTTATGCGGGTTATTACCTAGTGCGTAAAAATTTCTCATTAGCCATGCCTTTTTTAATTGAAGAGCAAGGTTTTAGCAAAGGTGAGTTAGGCATAGCCCTATCAGCGGTGTCTATTGCCTATGGCTTAAGTAAGTTTTTAATGGGTAGCGTATCGGACCGAAGCAACCCGCGTTTTTTTCTGATGACCGGACTACTCATATCTGCTGGTGTGATGTTTATATTTGGCTTTACCTCTTGGGCAACCCAAAGTATCGGTTCCATTTTTATCTTATTGTTTTTAAATGGCTGGGCACAAGGCATGGGCTGGCCGGCTTGTGGCCGTACTATGGTGCATTGGTTTTCAGGTAATGAACGGGGTAAAACGGTTTCTTTTTGGAATATTGCTCACAACTTGGGTGGCGGCTTAATCGGACCTCTTTCTATATTAGGTATGGCTTGGTTTAATGAATGGCACAGTATTTTTTACGTACCCGCCTTTGCCGCATCATTAATAGCAGTATTTATCTTTTTTACTCTGCGCGATACGCCGCAGTCTTGTGGACTCCCTCCCATAGAAGCATACCGCAATGACTACCCCAAAGATTACGATGCATCTCACGAACAAGAATTTAGCGCTAAAGAAATATTCCTAAAGTATGTACTTAATAATAAATTACTCTGGTTTATCGCTGCAGCAAACGCTTTTGTCTACCTTATCCGTTATGGGGTTTTAGACTGGGCACCCACCTACCTATATGAAGTAAAAGATTTTTCTTTTAACAAAAGCTCATGGGCGTATTTTCTATACGAATGGGCTGGTATTCCTGGTACCTTATTATGCGGTTACATCAGTGATGCTTGGTTTAAAGGCCGTCGCGCGCCGCCTGCTATCTTATATATGGTATTGGTGTTGGTAGCGGTTCTTGTCTATTGGTTTAATCCACCGGGTAACCCTAGTGTAGATATTATCGCGCTGATGGCGATTGGCTTTCTAATATATGGTCCCGTGATGTTGATTGGCCTATTTGCCTTAGAATTAGTCCCTAAAAAAGCCGCTGGCACCGCTGCAGGGTTAACTGGCTTATTTGGGTATTTAGGGGGAGCAGTAGTGGCCAACATTGTACTAGGTTACACCGTTGACCACTTTGGCTGGGACGGTGGTTTTATACTCTTAGTAGGGGGTTGTATTTGTGCCATCATATTGATTGCTATGACCTTAAAACATGAAGTGGCACATGAGAGTAATCAAGCTCCCCAATAAAAGTAACTACAACAAACTTTAGATACAAGAGACATCATAATAATTCCAATTGGGTTGATTACCTCACAATTATCCCAATTGGAAAGTCAGTCTTAAGCGAATAGGCTCAATAACTCACTCATTATTAGTCTTAAGCTCTTACCCATACATTACGAAAGCTCACTTGGTTGCCGTGTTCTTAAAGTTGTAGTCGAGCACATCCGTGAGATTTATAGCTGGGAGCTCCTATCCATTCAGTTTCATCCTGAGTTTCAACGTGATTTTGCACCAGTACGCCATTATGCATAACAGTAACATAAGCAGACTCACTCAAAATTACTCCACAAAAATAGTGTTCACAAACGTTGAGGAAATTTCACTATAATAAGGTTATGTCCATTGGTTAATCTGAGTTGATACCGACAAAATCCATTGCATCTAAATAATTCCTCCTAGCTCAACGAACAGATCCATCATTTCTTGCTCGTTTAGAACCTTAACACCTAATGCTTCGGCTTTTGCCAATTTAGAACCCGCTTTTTCTCCTGCCACAACACAGCTAGTTTTAGCAGACACGCTGCCCGCTACTTTTGCACCCAAGGATTGAAGCATAGCCTTAGCTGCGTTTCTGTCCATTTGTTCTAAAGTACCTGTCAGTACAAATGTTTGTCCTGTAAGAGGTAAAGAATCTACTTCAGACTTTTCAATTTTAGGCCAGTGTATGCCTGCCGCTAATAACTCATCAACCACTTGAATATTATGATCTTCTGCAAAAAAATTGACAACATGTTGAGCTACTATCGCACCTACATCACTCACTTCTTGCAAACTGTCTATATTGGCTTGTTTAATGGCTTCCAATTCACAGTAATGTGCTGCTAGATTAGCTGCAGTCGCTTCGCCAACCTCCCGAATACCTAACGAATATATAAACTTAGGTAGAGTGGTTTGCTTACACATTTCAAGTGACCTAATAAGGTTGGCAGCCGATTTTTCTCCCATACGTTCTAAGTTCGAAATTTGTATAAACTCTAATTTAAAAAAATCAGCTGGGGTTTTAACTAATTTTTGGTCGACTAATTGCTCGATGATCTTGTCACCTAAGCCATCAATATCAAACGCTTTGCGCGAGGCGAAATGTTTCATTGACTCTTTAAGCTGGGCAGCACAATATAATCCGCCAGTACATCTGGCTACCACTTCACCTTCGAGTTTTTCGATAGCAGAATCACAAACTGGACACATTTTTGGAAACACGATGTTTCGTGCATCATCAGGGCGTCTATCAACAATCACCGAGACGACTTGAGGGATTACATCCCCTGCCCGCCTTATAATCACGGTATCGCCAACTTTTAAACCAAGGCGTTTAATTTCGTCAGCATTATGTAAAGTGGCATTAGACACGGTCACCCCGCCAACAAATACTGGCTCTAGTCTTGCGACAGGTGTAATGGCACCTGTTCTTCCAACCTGAAACTCCACGTCTTGCACCACGGTCATCTCTTCTTGAGCAGGGAATTTATGAGCAATGGCCCATCGTGGAGCTCTGGCTACAAAGCCAAGCTTTTGCTGTAATTCAATGTTGTCGGCTTTAAAAACAACACCGTCAATATCGTAATTAAGTGAGTCACGAATATCACCTAGATGCTGATAATAATCCAAACACGCTTGTGCCCCTTGAGCGACTTGTAATTCCTTGCTTAAAGGTAAGCCCCAATCGCTGAGTTGCTTTAATCTTGCTGAGTGGCTATCAGCTAAAGGATATTGTTCGTTTTCAACTAAACCTAAAGAATAACTAAAAAATAATAACGGGCGCTTAGCAGTAATACGAGAATCTAATTGGCGTAAGCTTCCAGCAGCAGCATTGCGAGGGTTGGCGAAGACTTTCTTATCTTGCTCTACCTGAGTTTTGTTTAACTTCACAAAGCCGTCTCTAGTCATGATCACTTCGCCGCGCACTTCCAAACGCTGTGGATAGTTAACACCACGCAAGGTTAATGGAATATTGCGAATAGTACGCACGTTTGCAGTAATATTTTCACCCACACGGCCATCACCACGAGTCGCTCCGCGAACTAATATACCGTGTTCATATAACAAACTGACAGCTAATCCGTCTAACTTGGGTTCACAGCTGTAACTAATTTCAGCATCGTTTTTGAGCCTGTCTTGCATACGCTTTTCAAAGGCTAAAAATGACTCTTTATCAAAGGCGTTATCCAAAGACAGCATTGGCAATTCATGTGTCACCTGTTCAAATTCAGGTAATGGCATGTCGCCTACTTTTTGGCTTGGTGAATCACCTGTCAACAATTCTGGATATTTTAGTTCGATTGCTTGTAACGCTTTCATCTGCCTGTCGTATTCGGAATCAGGCACACTTGGGTTGTCCAATACGTAATATTGATAGTTATATTCTGAGATGGTGATTTTAAGTGAAGCGAGTTGCTTAATAATATCTTGCGAGGCTGCCATAAAAGCATTCCAGTAAAAAATAAGTGATATTTACCCTAAAATTAATCCAAAGGTAAAAAAATAATAGTGTGGTGTAGGTCAGTCTCTTAATAGGCGTTGACGTTCGAATTCTCGAATTTTTTCCACATATTGCTGCAGACTTTGTTTTGTTAATAAGGTGCGTTTGCCATCGTATATCTGTGCTGAAAATTCTTCAGCAATTTTGCGTGCAGCATTATGCATCATGTTAAATACTTGATGAGGCTCACCTTCAATCGGCAAGATCATAAATAACGAAATGCCGTGAGTGGTAAAGTTTTCTAAGTTATCTATATCGAAATTACCTGGCTTAAACATGTTGGCTAGGCTAAACAACACCGGCCCTTTGCCATTTGAGTTCAGATGGCGGTGAAAAATATCCTGTTCACCAAATTTAAAGCCCAAGGTGAGTAACATAGGAAGCAACGCTGAACCTGGTATAGGGTTGTCATCCGCCGACTTAACATTGAGCACTAACACCACTTGTGATGGCTCTGAATCTTCGGGCTTAGTTTTTAGATCCTCTTTGGGCTCAGGTATAGCAGTCGGCTGTTCATCAAAATCAATATGCATTTGATCTTCAGCAATCTTAGGTTCTCGACGTTTTCTAACGGAAACAACTTTTTTAAGTTTGACCAAATTACGTGCTTGTTCTGTCAAACTTAGGCTTTCAGCTAAGGTAGTATTAGGTTTATCCTCAGCTTCTTTTTGCACGGCGACCACTGGTGGGGTTCCATTTGTTGGCGGCTCTACTAAAACGCTGGAATCAGTGTCACTCTTAGATTCTGGCACTTCTTTTTTTAATAAAAATGGAGGAGGTTCTGGCGCTTGATAATTATCTTTTGAGCTATGATGAGAGGCCACTGAATAATGTGAGGAGACCACTTTTGGGGATACACTACTATGGTTTAATGTGTCTTCTTCTTGCTGTGAAATAGATAAGGATTCTACTTTTGAAGGGGTATATTTAGAAGCATACTCAGGCTTCGGCTGTGTCACTACAGATGCATAAATTTTGCTTGTTGGTGCTTCTGTATCGGCATTAGACACTACTCGCACTGCGCTTAAACCCAATTCATCAAATTCATTTATTGATGACGTTGCTTCAACAATATCAGTTGCAATTTCATCTACTCCAATATCGGATTTGATATCCAAATCGTCATCAGTGCCGCCACTCTCGTAATGGACCTCCTCGTCAAAATCATCAGAATCAGTCTGCCAACCAGAAGGTTGATACCGCTGTTCGTTTTTGTGTTTACTGGCGGTTAATTTCTTCTCGCTATTTTTTCGAGATAGCCAAATACCATGAATGGCAACACCAACAATCACCAAACTGCCTATTACTAATAACGACCAACGTAAACCATCTGCTTCCATTAAATTACTCGTACTTCTTTAATAATGATTAAAAGGGGTAATGTATTTTTGCCTAGGCCTGAGCAATTGCTACAGCTTCATCAACGTCTACTGCAACCATACGTGACACTCCTGGCTCAGCCATTGTAACACCAGTTAAATGAGTTGCCATTTCCATGGCTATCTTATTGTGCGTGATAAAAATAAACTGTACTGTTTTTGACATTTCTGACACCAACTTACAAAATCGAATTACATTTGCATCATCCAGAGGCGCATCAACTTCATCTAACAGACAAAATGGCGCTGGATTCAATCTGAAAATAGCGAACACCAATGATAAAGCGGTCAATGCTTTTTCTCCACCGGAAAGTAGATGAATGGTACTGTTTTTCTTCCCCGGTGGTCTGGCCATAATAGTGACACCTGTTTCGAGTAAATCGTTATCGGTTAGTTCAAGATAGGCCATACCACCACCAAATACCTTAGGGAATAACAATTTTAGGTCTTCATTAACCTGATCAAACGTTTCTTTAAAACGTGTGCGGGTTTCTTTATCAATCTTACGTATAGCTTGTTCTAGTATTTCTAAAGCAGAAACCAAGTCATCATTTTGGTCATCAAGATGTTGTTTACGCTCAGCCTGGATATCATATTCTTCAACAGCTGCAAGGTTAACCGCACCTAATCTAACCACAGACGTGATAGTTTTATCTAACAGTGTTTGCCAATTTTTCTCATCTGCGTTATCAGGTAAGCTGTCTAAAACTGATTGAAGGTTTTGCTGCATTTCTTGGAGTTGTTCTAATACACCTTTGGCTCTAACACGGTAACCTTCACATTCAAGTTTAATACTTTGCAGCTCACTTAGCATAACCTGAATTTTATCCGTAATACCTTTTTGACCTTTTTCAGCCATTGTTAAATTTTCGTCTATTGTGGTTAGTTTGCCATTTAACTCTTGTTGCTGAATGTCCAAAATGTTTTTTTGTTGTAACAACTGTTGTAACGTTCCTTGTTGGTCTTCCAGTGGCATAGCCAATTCAACAAACTCAGCTTTTAATAATACCAAATTTTGTTGCATGTTATGTAAAAGTTGTGATTCTCGCTGCTGATTAGCGGTTAACCCTTGATATTGACTTTGTATACTTTGTAAGTGTAAAGCTAATTGATGTAACTTATTTTTAACGGATTCTAGCTGAGTACGACCATCAGAGATTTTTTGCTGTTGCTGCTCTCGGTTTTGCTCAAACTCAAGTTGCTGCTCTTGTAACAACTCGACTGTTTGCTCTAGCTCTTCTGCTTGCTTCGACAACTCTTCAAGCTGCTGCTGTTCCTGTTCTAAAGTATCTTGTTGGCGCAGTAATTCTTGTGATAATTTAGTATTTCGGCCCATTTTTTGTTGTTGCTGTTGAGCCAGTAATTGCTCTTTATTCTTTGTTTGTTGTAAATTAAGATTTAGTTGTTCATATTGCTGTTTGCCAGTTTCTGCTATTTGTTTAGCAACACCAAGCTTACCTTCGGCGACACTGACCGATGACACTGCATCTAAAAGGTTGCTTTTGATACCTACAAGTTGAGCATCAAGCAGCTTAATTTGATTAGCGCGTTTTAACAAACCTGCTTGCTGGTCACTACTACCTACAATCATCCACCCCTGGCCTAACCAATAACCTTCGAGGGTCACAACACTTTGATAACTCGTCAAGTCAGCTAATATTTCCAGACCTTGTTCAAGGTCGTCAGCATACATAATATGAGTTAACCATTTGGGTACAGTGTCATTATTTAATTTAGACGCAATGCTTTTTTCTGGCATGGTGGCAGTGCATTTATCAGTGTAGTTATCTTGAAACAACCATGCAGAACCAGACAACTCAACTAACTTACCCTGACTAGTGTTTTCAGGCAGCACAATGGCATGCTGCCATTGCTGAGTAAGGGTTTCGAATGCCTCTTCCCAGCCAGTTTGAATATCTAAAGAGTGTAACCACGACTGGGTACTAAGCTGATGTTTATGAATAAATTCTTGTGAGCTAGTATCAAGCTCATTAATTTGTTGTAATGCATTTAGTGCCGCCAGCTGAGCTTCAATACTTTGTAAGTCACCTATTTCCTTCATTTGGTTATGATCAGCTTGTTTCAAGTTAAGTTGTGCACTCTCCTGTAAAGACAGACTTTGCTGTGCATTTACAGCATTTTGTTGTGCCTGATCTTCAAGCATCAATATTTCTTTTTGGCAAGCTTCTATCTGCGAAGCTAACTCATCATCCAAAATTTCACTTAGCTCATCTTTCAGCTCGTTAATACGCTGCCCAGTTCGCATTTGCATAGACATCAAAGACTGAATTTTGCCATGACAACTTTGTGCTTGTTGCTTAACTTGATTAAATTCTAGGTTTTGATTTTGCCATTGATGTTGCTGCTGACTAAACTGCTGTTCCGCCACGAGCAAATCACTTTGAGCTTGCTCTACCTGATCTTCAGATGATTTTTTTTCTGGCTCAGCCAATGAAAGCTGCCGTGATAACCCTTCAATTTTTTCGAGGTTGTGCTGATGATGGGTTTCATTATCAGTAACAGCGCCTTGTAGGGTAATAGATTCTTGTTCAATTTGCTGACGTCTTTGTTTGGTGTGAATCTGATTCTGTTCAATAAGGGTTATATCGGTACTCACTCTAAACACTTGTTGCTGAATGTCATATAGCTGTTGTTTATAATCTTGTTGCCGTTGTTTAAGTTCAACAATGTCTTTTTCTTCATTACGCTGTGTGGACACGTAAGCTGCGATATCGGTATTTTTTTGGGCGATACCTAATTCTAGCGTATTGATTTTTGCATTCTGCTGTAACCAGCGAATAGCGGCTAATTCAGCCTTATAACGGCGCTCATTTTGCTTGAGCTCTTTATAACGTTTAGCGGCAGTGGCTTGGTGTTGAAGTTTTTCTAATTGTTGGCCTAATTCACCACGAAGGTCTTCTAAGCGCTCTAAGTTTTCTTTAGTATGTTGAATACGGGTTTCAGTTTCTCGGCGCCGCTCTTTGTATTTAGAGACACCCGCGGCTTCTTCAATAAAGACTCTTAGCTCCTGAGGCTTAGACTCAATCAAACGGGAAATCATGCCTTGCTCAATTATCGCGTAACTACGGGGGCCTAAACCTGTGCCTAAAAATAAATCCGTCACGTCACGGCGGCGACACTTTGTGTTGTTTAGTAAATAACTCGACTGGGCTTCCTTAGTTACAATACGTTTAACCGACAACTCGTTGTAACCTGCATATTCACCTTGAATACGCCCTGATGAATTATCAAACACTAATTCAACACTGCATTGTGATACAGGTTTACGAGCAGTGGAACCGTTAAAAATAACATCTGTCATAGAAGCGCCACGTAGATTTTTAGCAGAGCTTTCACCTAAAACCCAGCGCACAGCATCAATCACATTGGACTTGCCACAGCCGTTAGGCCCAACAACCGCAGTCATATCATCTGGAAAAGGGATAGTGGTTGGGTCAACAAAGGACTTAAACCCAGCCAACTTTATTTTTTTTAAGCGCATATAAAAATGAAGTCATTCCGAAAATTGTTATTATTTTTTACTTCTGAGGTTGAATGTACCAAAAGTCATCAAGTGTAACAATTGACGTTTTGCGCCATTGTCGAAGTTACGTATAATGTCATCAATATATTTAATAAAAAAGGTTGTTTTTCATTCAAGTAAAACATTATAAACAACCTGCATTACAGGTGACATATGGATTATTTTTTTCAAGGTTTTGGCTTAATCACCACCAAAGGATTGAAACGCTTCGTATTTTTCCCTTTGGCCATAAATCTTATCTTGTTTTCTGCAGGTTTTTACTATTTATTTGGTGAGATCAGCAGCAGTATTTTGTGGTTAACGGACCTCATTCCCGATTGGGAATGGTTGAGTTGGTTAAAAGACGGTTTAAGCTACATCATTTGGCCGATTGCCGTGATCACTATTTTGTTAGTCTTTGCTTTAATATTTGGTACCTTAGCGAACTGGATTGCCGCTCCTTTTAATGGGTTGTTAGCTGAAAAAGTCGAACAACACCTTTCAGGCCAACCTATGGACAACTCCGGTTTAACTGATGTATTTAAAGACATACCCCGCACATTAGGGCGTGAACTGTCAAAGCTCACCTATTACATACCAAGAGCCATCGGCTTTTTATTATTGTTTTTCATATTGCCTGTATTTGGACAAGTAATATGGTTTTTGTTCTCTGCTTGGATGATGGCCGTTCAGTATTGTGATTATGCTTTTGATAATCACAAAGTGTCGTTTAGAGATATGAAACGCGTATTACAAGACAACCGCTCTCAAAGTTTTAGCTTTGGGATCACTGTTAGTGTATTTTCGCTGATCCCCATTGTGAATTTTTTGGTGATGCCAGTAGCAGTCTGTGGTGCGACGGCTTTATGGGTCGATGAGTTGAAAGAGCAGGTTTAAAATAACGTTATTTAGTTTTTAATAATTGTACAACGAACATCTAAAATATAACTGGGGTTATTAGTGTTCGTTTACCTCTTATCACAGACAACATTCCGTATTTCATGACCGTTTCAGGTATTACCTGTTTGCTTACTAGAAGTACACAACAGCATAAACACAAAATCATTAAAGCCATAGATGCTTTAAAAAATACCTGCTAGAACATCAGCAGAGCGATGACTCTGCCATAAGCACGTTGCTCCCATTGGAAAAAATGTATTATTGATGAACGGCATTTTCTAGTTTTAGTTTTAATATTTAAAATTCTTTATCACAAAACTTTCAGTCACTGGATAATTTCACTTATAGTATCTAAGTTTTTTTATTCATTTATAATCGAAGTGGGCGTTATCATTGACTACTAAATCGTCACCCTTATTAACTAGATTGACCTATTTTTGTTGGCTATTCTTTCCCCCATTGCTTTTTTTTAGCGCTTTATTTTGCTTTTATTTTTTCAACACTGAATTGATGGCGAACTGGTTATTAAACCTTTGGTGGATGAGTTATGTCAGCTTGGTTATTGCAACGATTATAGCTTGGCAGTTTGGACGTAGCCGACTGGTGTACGCTTGTTTACTCCTTTTTATTGTTGCCGCAAACAAAGAGTTAACATTATCACCAGCACTGCTGGAAGTAAGATACAGCGGTATCTTATTTGGTTTTATGTTTTTGTTATATACCAAGGATAAAGGATTTTCTGCCCTTAACTTGTGTCTTAGTTTAGTTGTTTTATTGGTGTTATTTGTATTGAGTTGGTTAGCTATTCCATCATTACACTTCGCCAGCCACACATGGTTAACCTCTTTAGATAGCCTACTATTTCAACTATATCCTGATATACGTGCCCTCATTACCCCCTTTAATAGTGTGCTACTAATAGTTGGTCTAGTGCTTGGTATGTTTAGATTATGGTTAAAAATAGATAACACCCATAATGCATTGTATTTTGCTTTGGCGTTAAGTGCATGGATGCATATCTACAGCGATGACAATTTTGGCTTGCTCACAACAGTGAGTTTAGCGGGCTTGTTTTGTTATTCAGTAATCAAAGATAGCTTTACTATGGCCTTTAAGGATGAACTGACAGGTATCCCCTCTAGGCGAGCATTGATGCAATATGTGCAAACCCTTGGGCGAAAATACACTGTGGTGATGTCTGATATTGACCATTTCAAAAAGTTTAACGATACTTACGGCCATGATGTAGGCGATGAAGTCTTAAAATTAGTAGCCAGTAAGTTAGATAAAGTAACAGGAGGAGGAAAAACATTTCGATTTGGCGGTGAAGAATTTATTATAGTGTTTCCCCGTAAAACATCTAAAGAGGTGATGCCTGCTGTGGAATTAGTGCGCCAAACTATCGCTGATTACGATATTACCCTTAGAGCCAAACCTCGCCCACCTAGACCCCAAAAACCTTTAGCAAATAAATTACCTGCTAAAAAAGCATCTAAAGAAAAAGTAGTTACAGTCACCACCAGTTTTGGTATTGCTCAGCGAACAAAAGAGCATTCTGACTTTGAAAGCATAATGAAACAAGCTGACATTGCCCTGTATGCCGCAAAAAAAGCGGGAAGAAATTGTGTAAAAGTTGCCAAACAATGAGTTTTAGCTTGTGAATATTAAAAGTATTAAAAACATTAAAAAATTACTAGTGCTTGGTTACGTATGGCCTGAGCCTAATTCATCAGCTGCTGGCAGCCATATGCTAAGTTTACTGACCTTCTTTAACCAGCAAGGTTGGCAGATTACCTTTGCTAGCCCCGCCCAGCAAGGCGAACACAAGGTAGATCTAACTGAGTTGGGTATCGACGAAAAAACCGTGGCACTTAATTGCAGCAGTTTTGATGACTTCATCAGTGAACTCAATCCCAACATGGTGTTATTCGACCGCTTTATGCTTGAGGAACAATTTGGCTGGCGGGTTGCAAAATATTGTCCTGATGCACTGCGTATTTTAGACACTGAAGATTTGCACTCACTGCGCCATGCTAGGCATCAAGCATTAAAACAAAACAGACACTTAACAAATCTCGATTTGAATAGTGATATTGCTAAACGTGAAATCGCAGCGATATTTCGCTGTGATTTGAGTTTGATTATATCTGATTATGAATTAAGTTTGCTCAAAAATCATTTTTCCATACCTGAAAATATTCTACTTCACTGCCCATTTATGCTGGACTTACGGCACTTTACAGACACAGAAAAAAATTACTCAGATAGGCAACATTTCATCAGTATTGGTAACTTTCGCCATGAGCCTAACTGGGACGCGACACTGTTTTTAAAACAAATTATCTGGCCGTTGATCCGTAAAAAATTACCCAAAGTCGAGTTACATATTTACGGAGCCTATCCCCCCCCAAAAGCCACCCAATTGCATAATCTCAAGGAAGGTTTTTTAGTTAAAGGCTGGGCTGAGGATGCCAAACACAAAATGCAACAAGCAAGGGTATGTTTAGCCCCGTTACGTTTTGGGGCAGGTATAAAGGGTAAGTTAGCTGAGGCAATGTTTTGTGGAACGCCAAATGTCACTACCAACATTGGTATTGAGGGCATGGCAATGGGATTAGACTGGTCTGGGCTAACCACAGATTTAGATAAATTTGATAATCATAAAGACAGTGCCGTACATTTTGCAGAACATGCCATACAACTTTATCAAGACGAAATGTTATGGCAGCAAAAACAACAAAATGGGTATCGACTTATTAAAGCCAATTTTAATAAAGATAAAATCCAATCTAGGATACTTGCCCGTATTGGTGAGATACAAGACAATCTTGAAAGTCATCGTG
>Ga0209712_10002776_pt1 | contig 14372 bp, 16 predicted proteins | sample ArcOceMetagenome_FD_187443 | JGI IMG/M metagenome (GOLD analysis project Ga0209712, IMG submission 187443) | Marine eukaryotic phytoplankton communities from Arctic Ocean - Arctic Ocean - Greenland ARC118M Metagenome (SPAdes) (version 2) | ecosystem: Environmental > Aquatic > Marine > Oceanic...
AACATTCCCTTTTGCCAGAGAGTGTGAAAATGCGAACTCCAAGCCAGTTTTACGTTTTTCATCCAACGTAAAACTGGAGGTCCAGTTTTACGTTTTTTCTTGGACTGTAAAACTGCTTTCCACATTAAACCTGTCAACACGAACAAGCTTGCAATGCTTTTGAGCAAAAAGAAGAAAGTTTTTGATGAGCTTTATCTCAATAAAACTCCTATTACCACTATCTAGTTAGCTACTACATACACACCACGCGTTACTCAAATACAGCAGTTTCAAGTACAATTGTCAAAAATATTTTTATTAAGAAAGCATTTCAACTTCAATTCTTCTACATGTATTGAAGAATAAATTGTCTATACAGCCGTTTTATTGGTTTTGATGTTGGTTAGATGATGATTTTGATGAGCTTAGTTCGTTTCAATACTGCATGTGGTCTGTATCCGCTGCTGATTCCACGGTGGTGCGATGAGAGATGATGGTTGTTTTGCTTCTTTCCTCTTTTTCTTCTTTTTCTGCATGTTAGTTTTTTGTTTTACGTTTTACGAACGGTGCGGTCGAAGGTGGAGAAGAAACGTAAAACGTAAAAAAAGACAGTTTTACATTTTACGTTTTACGAACGGTGCGGATCAGCCTAACTATGCACGCTAGCTAACTAAGTAACTGTTGGTGGGTTCACATAAGTTACGTTTGTCAGTATATATCTAGCGGTTACAGTATATGTATTATATACTGACAAAACTAGAGCACGAAGGGTCATGGGTTCGAAGTCTCACACTTCCCCCCTTCAGTGATACCGCTAGTCACCTACCGCTATCCGAGGTTAGGAGCGATGCATGGACAAACAGTCTCATCGTTGGGAACTCCCCCACAAAGGTCTGGCCTTCGTGTTCTAGTTTTGTCAGTATATAATACTGTAACCGCTAGACCATGACTATAGCTCCAGCTAACGGACAGGCAGACTTCCGGATCCATAACAACATGGCTCTCCGTGGCTGAAATATTTCATCGGACTCGACTGCTGGATTTTGAATTCCGAATCTTGGATTTGGGTCCAAGATCCTTCCAGTCTTTTCAACATAACGTGAAAATGAATCTTCTGTGATTACCCTGCTGACTAGTAGGAGGTGATCTGAATTTTCTTTTCACCACTGTGATCTCAACCCATCATGCTTCTTTTTCCACAAACTCTCCTTCTCTTCAAAACCTCGTTGATTTGTCGGAATACAAGCCTGAAAACCCCCCATTAATATAACTCCTAAACCAGTAGCTTCCTCGTCTCTCGGTCCATGCATCTCACAGGTGTAGTGTTTTCATATGACGCCTGATAAGATTTAAAGGGACTTGGAAAAGTGAAGGTGAGTATGCAACAACGTTACACCTTAGTTTTACCTTATTGGATAACTACATTTAACTTAGCCACCATAGCGCTACCTACCAATTCTACAATATCAATTATCACATATAAATGTCCGTTTCAAATACCAATACTCCATCTGCAAAGAGAGTGCCTATCGAGCGTTCTACGCAATCTTTCCATCCACCTGTTACTAGGCCTAGTACCAGGGCGAAGCATGCATTCTCTCAAGGTCTTTTGTCTTTTGAAGCTCCATACCGTACTACAAACTAACGATACAGTCCTCCAGCAGCCAGCAATCTATGCTTAGCAACTGGAGAAAATCTCTATAATGAGAAGCAAAGACTCAAATCTTTTGCTGATCCTACTTTTGTTCCACAAGATCTCCGCATCAAAGCATCTTTAAAATGCTCTGAAGCTGTTCAAGCCTCTAATATGGATAAATTGAATACTCTTGAAGAAGAAAATTTAAAACTCGCGATTGCTACTTTCCAGCATTCGAGTAAAGCCGTCTTCAAAAAGTTACGGAACTAGAGATTATAGAAGCCGAAAGAGCAGCCCTGGATACAGCTGCTACTTTCACCTTAACACTTGTCGATTAACATATCCTTCCTAATGGAGACTTAAGCAGAGGAGTCTATAAGGGTAGAGAAGCTGAAATGGTTTTAAAGTGTAATCACATAATCAAGTCAGTGCACTCCGCCATGGCTTAAGCAAAGCAGCACTCGCGTCTGCTCTTAGCTACACTGCGAATATTCCTGATAATGATTCAGAAGGTTCTATTGATCAAGAAATGACTACGCAAGAAACTGAACAGCTGGTCCCAGCTTTCAATCAGAACAATGCCGATCGAAATGAAAATGACGATGGAAATGATGACTTAGCCATCAAATCCATTATTGCTAGTGTCACTATTGATGTTAAATTGACATTATACACCGCACTTTAACAATTCTACATCGGAATCAAGGATAAATCTACATCAATTGCTATCGCAGAAGCTGTGATCCTACGATTAAAGACTCAAGCAGTTGAATAATCTACTCAGCAACTTGATATGCAGATTCAAACAATTGTGAATGATCAACACAACAAAGGCAAAAAGAATACTACACCTGTATCATCCGCCAGTCGCAAAAATACTCAAAAGAACACTCATAATACTCAAAAGAATGTTCAAAAAAACTTGCGAAGAGGCGCCAGTCTGAGCACCTCAAAAAACAAGAAAAATGGACGTGCGAAGAAAGTCTCCTTCCAAACAAACAACAACGCTTCAGCAGACACCAACGAACCAGATTCCACCAGCGAGAAGCGAAGAAAGAACAGAAAGTAATCGCAAGGATGTGGTTGTGGTGGAAGACACAATTAGCTTCCATCAACAAACGTGTAGATTCTAAAATAAAGAAGATGTATGCATTTGTACTAGACCTCTCCCTTAGTATTGGCCACAATGTACGAAATTTCATTCGTACCTTACCCACTGACCTACTACTATGCTACCCCACACAATCATCATTTCATAATCTTTGCGATGACGCCGGATTAAGAGTACCACCATCACTCCGATCACTGTTAGGATTAGGACTAAATTTCTGTCTAAAACCTACTACGCCTAGCAAACCTCCACATGTGAATTACAAGCGATTCATCAAAGATTACCACAGCAGAATAATGTTCTCAAATGCTCCTGAAAAGGAACTAGATGGTGACCTTTACTTAAAAAATGATGAATTAGAACCCATTGCCCCTGAATGTCCTGACCTGTATTGGTGTGGACAATGCTTTGAAACCAGACTACGCTCAGCCTTTCACAACATAAAATTCCAGCCAAATATAACCTACTGCCCAACCAACGTATGGCACTTCAATGGCTTAGCGACAATCCACAAATCATAGGTCTTAGTACGGATAAGAACCTTGGTCCTGCGATCATGGAACGTTGCTATACGTGACCACCTTAGCGATAAGAACACCTACCAGAGACTCGATCATGGTAATGCCCTTATGATTGTCCAGCAAATTAGAGTTGAAATTGATGACTATCTACGAGTCTTTGAATCAATTTCTTCTTCTGACCGCACCTACATTGACAAGTCTACCAATAATTCTACTGATGATAAAGCATTTTCATATATGTATCTCCTTGCTAAGATATATAAACAGCCACTCAAGACTCGAGCTATTATCTCTTATAGCGGAAGCATCTTCTACGGCATTGCAAAATATACTGATATGATTCTAAAAAAGATCGTCAGAAAAATGCCTTGCGTTGCTAGCTCTAAAAATGTAATAAAAAAACTCATCGCGAAGAAATGGGACGCCACCTGCACCCTGTTTACAATGGACGCTACTTCCATGTACACAAACATCCACTTTGAGCACGCAAAAGATGCCATTGAACAGTTCCTTCCAGAACATCCTCTTGGACAAGTAATTGTTGAACAAGAGGGTATCAATATCAATGCACTTATTTTCGCATTGCGCATTGTAATGAATTACAATGTGTTCAAATTCGGTGACACTTTCTGGCTCCAAATAGCTGGTACGGCAATGGGCGGCCCCCCTGCCCCTAACTATGCTACCCTTTACTTTGCAATATGGGAAGTCACAATTGTGCCTACGTTCCCTGAACTCGAGTTCTACGAACGTTACATCAATGACGGTTTCAGTATTTGGAAACCTCTCTTCCCAAACAATGATGCGTACCTTGCTCTCTTTAAAGAAAGCATCCAGAGCTTTGGTGCTAATCATCCGTTCTTCCTTGACAATCCTGATCACCAACCTCTCCATTGAATCTTCAGTGACTTGTTAAAGCATTTCATATTCCTTGATCTCAGTATTACTTTGACTGGAAATACAATTGCTATCTCAATTTAACGAAAAGCTGCAGAATCTCTACCTTTACATACCCCCACATTCTTGTCATTCACCTGGGGTGATCAAAGGATTGATCTACGGTTGTGTTAATCGTGCTAAGGCACTCTGCACCAACGAAGACGACTGGATGCCATACATTCAAAAAACATTTAATCGCCTCCTCATACGAGGCCACTCTGCATCCGATCTCCTTCCAACTTTCAATTTAGTAATTGAAAAAATCTTCGTAAAAAGAACTCATTGTGAAACTATCATTGCACATCTACATGCTCAGAATAAAGAGATACCTCTCTTCTTTCACCTACCGTTTACCCTCACGACCCACCTGGCCGCACCATACAAGCAGCCTTTTTGGATATTTCACACAGGGCTCTTTCTTTCAATTCAAGAAACGTACAATGCCATCGGCTCTGTCAATATAAAACTTGAATTTCAATTTCCATATCCCAACAAAATATGGCTTTACCAATCAATCAGATGGACACTTTAGCAATCAACTGATGAGCGGAAGCGAAACAGCAGATATTAATGCATCGTTAGAATTAATATCTAATCATTGTTTTGATTTTCACCTTAGTTTTACCTTATTGGATAACTACATTTAACTTAGCCACCATAGCGCTACCTACCAATTCTACAGCATAGCACAGGACCCGGTGCGCCAACACTGTGTCCATCATTCTTTAGCACAAAAACCAACCTCTCTGTCCAACCCTGACTAGCTATACCTGTAGTAGTTACCAAGGACAGAAGAACCAACACATTGTGTTCTCCTGTCTCCCTTGAAGTGGCCCATCAAAGGAACCACAATGTGAGCGTCTGGATGTCTCTCATCCATCTTGCCCTTGTCAATCATTTTACATAGGCTGGTAGCTTCAGTCAAAAATACATTTCCTCCTCAAAGAGCCTTGCAAAATAGTACCACGAAGGCGAATCCACACATGTAAATCTTCCTACAACGTTCTTCCGTGAGCTCATGCCCTAGAAATTCTTGTTCGTATCGCTCCAACATTTTGTGTAGAATCTTTACATCCATGGCCTGATCCTGTTTAACGTATCTTCCCATCCTTTTTTCACATCCCAACATGAAATTAGAGAACAACCAAGAGTGCATAGGATCCTGAGCCAAGCAATGATTTTTTCCTTTTCAATCCATAAAGACTTGAGTAGTGGCGCACCCCGGTAAGCTGTTTTGGAAAGCATTACACATTCCCGTTCTCAACTTCCAAATGGAATCAAACTGCTGATATGAGGTGCAGTTCTTACCAGGATCCAAAGACTTTTTCAAAAAATAGTAAATGCTGTCATGAAGCCATTCCAATATTTCGCAGGAATCTCAAGGATCAAGTCTGCAGCTCAATAAAGGTGATGTTCCCAATATGGAAACAGCAGGCGGGGAGTCTTGTCTTTTTTGCCGTGCCTTTCTCAGCTCCTCCAAAACTATGCCTGCTGCTGCTGGAGGAGGTGACCAGATGTAGCAACCTGCCAAATATTCCAGTAACCACTGTCCGTCAAAATTGGTTCTGCTGCCCTTGATACCATGACCATGTTCATACCAATCTAAAGGTCAGTTGGTTGTTCCAGACAAACCAAGACTCTATCCATGATCTTAATTATTTTGATCATTCCAGTGCGTTGATATGTAAAGGAATAAACGAAGTCATTTCTTCACCTCTCATCACACATCATTGAGGTTCCCTCTGGAAAGCCCATCAGAGCCCTTTGTAATCATTCTGGTCCCTACAATATGGACGAAGTGCAATTAAATGCCTGCATTCATCTCTAATTTTCGCAGTCATAGAACCAACTTGTGTGAAATACTACTAGTCCAGGACCCTGTAAAAATGCCTGTTCAGCTGTCAAGTTGTCAGTGAAAATGAAGACCTCTGTGCCCTTCAAGTCTCCATTCTGCTCCATGCAGCGAACATGTCAGCCAAATTGCTTAACTCCTGATGATTTGAGTGGACTCGTCCAAGTCACTTCCTCATAGACCAAATCGGTACTTAATTTGACCTCTTTTTTCCACGAGGTACCAAACCCAGAGCCTGAAGCATCTCCAAAGCTGTACATTGCTCGCATTAAAGTTGTGCCACGAACCAAGCGTTGTTGGGGCGTCTCCTTTTCAAATGAGAGTGTCAAAGCCTTGACGTCGGCCTCTAATCCCTGGACTGCCAACACTGTTGCTGGAGCTGAGCTATCCTTATTATTAGAAACTGCTTTAGCTTTCCAGTCCTTCCACTTCTTTTCTTCTGTGTTAGAAGCATCAAAATCAGCTTCCAAACTATCTAAATACTGCATCCAGTCCATTGCGGTGTATTTCCAGCCCTCGTCGTCCTGTCCCAATCGCCACGATTCCAGAGTGTGATGAATCCTGCGAAGATATGGGACCATCATTGGAAATGTACGAGAAATGTGGATTAAAAATCCACGTTCTCTTTCCAAAGTTTTCCTGTCAAGCTTCCAATTCCCCCCCTTCTCTGGGCAAGTCATAAGAATCCTAACGAGAATCCCTTTCATCTTGTCCCATTTCTCTTGAGAACAAGTCCGTGACCTCAGAAACAGTAACCATTGCGCCCATCCATGCTCCTGGTTTCTGTGATATCCGTTGGCGCTTTCTAGGAGCATCCTGCTCACCTAAGTAATTAATTCAACTTGCGATAGTATGCGTTGTTGCAACACATTCTAACTCAGAGCAATCGCCAGATCTAATATCATCCACGTATATTCAAAAGAAAGCAGCCACCTGCTGCCGGACTGAGTCATACCGGAAAACCCAAGGTAGACTTGGATCATAATCGTCCTGGCCCGGTAAGTTGAGTACCGCCTTGTCCCAACGAAATGGATTCCTTGGATTACGGGGATCACCGCAAACAAAATCTTCACCCCATGCTGATGTGCTGCTGCATGAGTGCAGTTGTAGGGTGATGACTTTAAATCCATTAAAGAACGCTCCCAGCACATGAGAATGTGTTTCGCTCAATGAGCTGTGCCAATCTTCCCCATATGTCGAGTGAAGGTAACAAAGAAAACTCTTGTTGAGATTGCATTTGTACCAACACAACATCAATTTTTGTAGTAAAGTGAACGCTCGACGCTGAGGTGAGTGCTCAGATTCGTCGTAACCTTCAGGGAACTAACCCTGAGCCAACCATTTGTTCCATTCTTCCTCGTTGACTGGTGCATCATCCGCTCTAGCAGCGTTTGCATGAGCCGTAGCAGCATCCGCATGATGAGTTGTAGATTCAGCAGGAACTTTTTCACTAACAGAGTCTGTAATGTCTTCGTTGGACACTTGAACTGGAGTTCCTCGACTGCCTCCCACTGTAGAACTGATGGGGGTACTTTCAGCCACCATTAAGCGGTGCAGCAATTTTCCAGGAGGTTCCTTTACAAAAGCCACACTGGGATTCTTCACCATCTCTAAAGTTCCCTTCTGGACGCAAACTTCGAAGTCGAAAATGTCCATCAATTCCGGAACCGGGAGTTTATGACAGCACCACCACGATGGAGAAAACACACTTGGAACTAGCACTTCTTTTTGTAGAATATCCATCCGAGGAAGCAAATCCATGTCAGACAACAGACCTAGCTCTCTTGCATTCTCATAAGATAGTGCGGGTATCTCCTTTCCCGACACCGTAGAGTTAACGTAATCTCTAATCCCGGGTGTGACCTTGGAACACATTCGAATTCCAGTGAGATCTTTCCACACGATCTTCCAACCTCCTCGAAGGATGCCACCAACTTCCTTGTGGGTCAGGAAAGCCCACGTGAAATTCGATTGAAGGAACTCATTGTGCAGTTTCGTTCTGCTGCCGATGTTGCTGATTACAAAGTACACGTCCAGATGGACCTGGTCCTTGATCAGCAGGAGTACAAAGTCCACAAAATTTCCGAGCCATGTATCCAACATTGCGCTCGCTGCGGCGCCGAGTCAGGATGCCCTGACTCATAGCCTCTAAGGATGACAAGGTTTCTCCAAGTCCCCCATGTCTGAGAGGCTCTTGAAAACCTAAAGAAGCTCGATGTACATAGGTGTAAACCTTCGTGACTCCCAATGACTTTGCTACAAAAGACCCTGAGGGCCAATGCTCTGAAAAGATAAATGCAAGAGTAGTAGGTTTAGTTATTTTTACCATACCTACCTCTACTTGCAGTTTTCTTTTCCTCCCAGATACATTAGCCCCTGTTTTTCAAGTATTTTTTGTCTTAAGTGCTGCCAATCCCTTCACTGCCTTATCAGCTGCTCCTTCGGCTGCTTTGATCCTAGTATCGAATTTTGCTACCTTGGAATTGACAGCCTCAACCTTTCCCTCCATTCCCACCAGCTTCCTCTTCATGTCAGCTACCTCGGAAGATTGTGAGTTCTTGAGGAGAAACTTGGAGTAAGTGCCAGAGAGAGAAGAGTGGTTCGAGATGGCCACTGCAAGAAAGGATTCTTGCACAACAACGGTCCTCAAGCTTGTCCACAACATTCGTTCGTTGAAACCAATGGACTTGAGGTCGTGTTCCCGCATGATTGATCTGGCCACGTTGAACTCATATGAGAAGATGTGCTCCACACAGTGGCACACAAAATTCCAAGTCTGCTCTGAGTCCGTGAAGGACTCGATCAATTCGGCGTAACTGTTCGTGATGTATTCGAATAGAGACCAGACAAATTCCTGTGAGTGGGTCAACATAGCCTTGAAGAAACCTTTCAATTCCGTGTTTTGAACTCTATGGTTTAGATCAGTGTGAATCGCCGTGACGATGTGATCCAGTTGATTCAACGCCCCATACCTATAACCATCAACAGATCCAGGTTTCCCCCAGAACCTGTAAGTGGGTATCCCTTTTAGACGATGCTTGGCCCCTACACTGTCACCAGTAAAGATACTTGCAGACTTGGACGTCCCCTTGAAGAAAGGAGGAGGTACACTATTTTGGTTTCCAGCGATGGCATTCCTGATGTTAGCCTCACTGATGTTCAAACCCATCTGTCTAATCAAATGGATCTCTCTGATGTCAATTGAATCCCCTTGAATGGACAATACGACTGCCTGCAATAGAGTATGACAGTCGTTGATGAAAGAGACTGGGAGAATAACCACTGGTGAGAGAGCAGACGTAGTTCTCCATATCCTGCTGGCGATTGAACAACTGACCTTCAAACTGAACGGTCATAGAGTTGCCTACTGTCTACTTTGCAGCAGTTTGCTTTTCTAAAAAATCGATCCAGTCTTCCATCTTTTGTAATAATGCGACACTCGGATGAGAAGTGACAATCGGAACCACTAGGGGTGGCGCAGATAGATTGGAACCAAGGTTCAGCGGAAGGCCACTGAAGCCATTCAAAGTCAAAGGAATATCCATCAAGCTTTTCATGTTTGTCTGAAGCGACATAATGTCCTTCTTGTACGAACTGAGAATGACACTCAATCCGGAGCTGGAGTGAATTACTGAGTTGAGGTAAGCACCTGAGGCTAAGGATACTCCTTTGTTTGCCAACTTGGTGAGACCTGTCCTTTCTCCAATGGTAACTAGCTTCTGGACAGCCTTCTAGAGTGAGAGACCTGAAAATCAGACGTAGGTTTGGTTCCAACCTTTGTATGGATGGCTTAGAGGTCCATCTTAGACACGAGTAAGCCTGAGGCTACCTCCTTAACTACGGCATCGATTTCCTTGACCTCATTTTCCACTCGGTCTGAAGTATGGACCGCGAGTTCAGCAACATATCTAGATCTGACTTCAGTAGCTTTGAGGTACAATCTTGAATCATCATCCTGATATAGGATGCTGGAAGATGTCAAGTTTTCTCCAGAAGCTTCAACCTTTCTCTGACTTTGGATGACAGCATTTTGCTTGTGAGAGGCCAGCTTGTCCAGGCCCGGGCTCTTGATACCTCGATTTTCTGCTATCTTCTTCCTGACAGAATGTGGGACAGCTAGGTTACGGCATTCAAAGGATACGGTCTTGCAAAACTCATGAATGTGTGTTTGTGCCGCCTCGGCACCCTCAAAAGTTGGGACTTCGTTGGCCCACTCGCCTTCAGTGAAGGGAGTGGTCAACATGACTTGGAGATCAGCTTCTCCAATACCTGTAGTAGGAGACAAAGTTCTAAAAGTAGAGTTGCTGAGGAAGTTCCGCCATCTACACGGAAGAGTGTAGATACGGACAAATCAGTAATTGCCTTATTTCTTGTTTGACTTACCGGACATAACAAGGGATCCGAACTCTCTCTGAAGTACATCCTTTCTCCCGACGTACCAATGTTGCCACAACAGACTCCATCCAACGAGCTGAGTACTATCACACTGAGGCCTCTTTCAGAAGGGGCGTCAAACGAAATATCACCTTTAGATGGATGAGCATCCTCATCAAACCCCCCACCATTAAAAATCTCAATGGCAAGAGGAGACGCGGCCATGCATGGGCAAATCACCATTGGTGTCTGGGACCGCAGGTAACATGAACTCATTCATGTCGGTAGACGCAGGAGGAGGAGAAGAGAAGAGAGTACGAGTCATGATCCGGTGAAGTTAAATCTAAAACAATTCACTGATGTTTTCCTCCAGCAACTAGATACTTCGATCTACTTCTATGAAAAAGTGAATTCCTTGTTGAAAACACTCCTAATATTTCATGCCAAAAACTCTGTTTTCTTGGCTTGCCGAAACTCTACGTCAGTCTAAGAACGGCGTACGTCATTCTTCTCGTTCAACTCCAAAACCTTCTGCGTCCATATTCAAACTTCCAACGTTACTTCCGTAATGAAAAGACTGCGCATTTATCCTTCCTGGTAAGTAAGTAAACTTTCTTCTTTTTGAATCTTGAGTCCTGTCGGGTTGGGTCATTCTTTCGAATCTCTTCGAATATTCTTGAGTAAGTGTCTCTAGCGCGCTGGACTCTCGAAAAATAAACGGCAACTAGCTTTCATAAGTCATAAGTAATTTATACGCAACGGGTACATAGAAACAGCCTAAGATTTCTTAATTAAAAAAAGAACTTTATTTCTTTTCGCCCTCACATTTTAGTCTATGCTGAATACCTACCTCATACTCAACTCTTTTTCAATAAATTTGCTATCGAAGTCAAGAGCACACCTATGAGTTTCGAAACCTTTAATAATTTTTCCTATTTCCACCAGCTTGATGTTCTGAGTTACAACAGGATTAAGGCCTCTCTCATCCGCAGGAACCTCTTCATGAAGTTTGTGGAGAACGAAGTAACAGCAAATGTACCTTCTAGAACGTCAGTTTCATTGATTTCACCTTCGTCATTGTAAATGTCGCCCTTTTCACAAAGAGATTCACTAACTAGAATATTATGCATGGCCAATGGTTTGAAGATTTCATCGTAGATAAATTCAACAAACTGCTCAATACGGAACTGATCAGAGTTGGTTCGCAGATATGCAGTTATTTTTGCAGCGGCGTTAGGATTTTGAACCAAGAAATAGGGTTTCCGGCTTTTTGCCTCTGCCGTACGGGGCCTGAACACTTTTTCTGTTCTAACTTGGATATTCCAATTCTCAACTGTGCGTCCCACAACTGTCTCTGTACTTGTTGGCTCCAGATACATATACTCTTCGTACTTTCCCACTGCCTTCTTCCAGCATTCTTCCCAACGAATCTTTCCCTTCTCCTGCCCTAAGTTGCAATGCCCCAGTTCCTGCAGCGCTATTTCATAGGCTTGAGAGAGAACATAGCACCTTTGCATTAGCTTTCCCTGTTCTTCAATGGTAATGTTTTTCAATTGGATCTCTGCCGGAATAACTTCCTTGAGACGAATTGGAAGAATTGATGCTCTGCGTAGTTTCAGCATTATCGTCTTCAGAGCCTCACGGATTATCCTCCATCCTCTCCATTGTGAGTTGTTGCAATACCAAACAGTTTTCTAGCAATTTTCATTCCCTAAAAATCAGTTGAAGGTGGTGCAATATTATCGCGTGAAAATGCCAATTTCCTTTTGGCTCCACTTTGACCAGGCGTGATAACTGTAATAGATTCCAAAGTCCCAGTACATCGGAACAACCCAGCATTATTTGTCACTGTCCTGATTATCTTGTTATCTATCATGACAACTGACTTCCAATTTAATTCTGGGACTTACGGCTCTTCTATTGCCTCTTTCTTTGACCTGGTACTGCGGCATTCTTCTGTTCTTTGTCTCTTTGTGCCTGCTGAGCAGGAGTATTTTTGCTTGCTAGCTTGTTTCTTCTATGGCAATATGGTCCATCTATAAGGATCTTGTAAATAGTACTTTTTGTAAGTAGCTTGGAATAGCCATCTGCACTGTAGTTGAGTGTGACTTGCGGATTTGGTATGAGTACTACAAGTTCTAGAATCGTTGGTATTGCCACCCATTTCCCAACGACATTTGGATGAGAAAGCACAGTTTGAAGAATTTGAATGAACGCACAGCTCATTTTCACGTATCAGCACTTGCTGCCGGGGCACCACTGGAGTAAAGGGGTTTGACATTGTTGTTGTTGTGCCAGCAAGTGCTGGGATCCACCTGGGAGACCATTGGAGCGTGCGCAATAGAATGGAATTTTGATAACTATTTCGTAAGTGGATTCATTCATTTACAAGCAAGACAGCGTGTTGAGACGTTGAGACAACACTTTAAAAATATCAGAGATTCCATCCACCTTAAGCCTAAATGACGTCACACATATAATTACTTAAGAAAGCTAGTTGCCGTTTATTTTTCGAGAGTCCAGCCATATCACTGTTGAACTTGGTAGTATAGAAAAGAGAGAGAGAGAGATAAAGAGAGGAGACGAGAGGCGCGAGCGAGCGAGCGAGCGAGTGGTTGGTGAGGTGAGGCGAGGCGCGGCGCGGGCTCGAGGAGGAGGAGGGGAAGGATTTTTCCGATGGATGGAACAATGCCAATATTAATCAAGATCTTGTCAAGATTTGAAGAAAGTTTGAAGTTGTATGCTTCAACATACCATAGTATCAAACCAATGATTCATTAGATTTTGGAACTTCGAAAAGGAAAAGCAGACTTTTATGAATATTGTAGGAACTGTTTATACCAGAGCCCTGCTAAGAATTACAACAAGACGATATGATGTTCAAATATGGAGCATCATCATGCGGCGAGCATTGAAAAATGTTTGTTTTGACAACGCGAAGGACTGAAAGGTCGAGTACTTTTCATAGCCTATAAAGGAGAGCTTAGAGTAGAGCTAGTAAACTGTGTGGTATCGGCACCCATCGGTACTTTTTGGATTGGAATTGTTCAAACTTTACTTGTGCATGTAATACCCCCGTCCGGCGGTACTATACTGTAGTATAATATTTCTTGAATTGAGGTGCTGTTGTATTTGTTATTGTCCTTCTAATCAAACAGTATTATTTATTCATATTTTTCTCCCGCCGCGCCAGCGCTGCCAGCAGGAAAAATCATACTTGGTACCAGGTATCTCGTTGGCTCATACACCGTACCTTTGAATGGTGGTCACCAAGTCATAAAGACGACGATGCTGATCTCCTCCATCGTCAGAAATCTCATTCTCTAATTGACCAACACCAATGGATGGTGGTCCAATGGATGATACTAGTCCGGATGATGGTCCAAATGATAGTCCAAATGCACTAGAAGGGGCATCAAAGGAGATACCGTCATATTCTGATCCCACTGGAGCATCAACAACAACAACATTGGTGTTGTCATTAAACTGCTCCTGAACTAACCTCATATGATCAATATTACATATGTAAACCTCAGGCACGTAATTGGGTGTTACAATCACTGTCTTGAGAGCCTTCCAAAAACTTGCATTTTCGTCGTATTTGAGAACCAAGTATGTCTTTTGATGAAGAAAGATAATCATGTTCCAAAAACCTTGTGAACCTACGAACAAACACTGAAGTTTATGAAGGACAGTGTCGTCAGAATTTCCATTGATTTGAGCTGCATATAAACGCATCGTTGAAATGAATAATGCGAGAATGTACAACAGTGCCTGAATCACAATGACGCGATTATACCGCAATCTGTTGATTGATTTTCCATTTTCCATCACGCTAGTAGTATTGTCGTCCGCCGTGTGTGGGAGGCTTATCATGAGTTCAAACTGTTGTTCTTCTACATCAGAAGCATCAAGTTCGTTATCCTTGGCCGAGTTGTTTTCCTTGTTCTCCCCCTTGTT
>Ga0209712_10002777_pt1 | contig 14372 bp, 8 predicted proteins | sample ArcOceMetagenome_FD_187443 | JGI IMG/M metagenome (GOLD analysis project Ga0209712, IMG submission 187443) | Marine eukaryotic phytoplankton communities from Arctic Ocean - Arctic Ocean - Greenland ARC118M Metagenome (SPAdes) (version 2) | ecosystem: Environmental > Aquatic > Marine > Oceanic...
AATTAATCCTTACACCGGAAAAGAATTCACCGCTTTCCTCAGGTGAACTAATCTTGTAAGCAATGCTTCTAGATTATCTAATTGTAACATATTGGCACCGTCTGATAGGGCTTTGCTAGGGTCTGGGTGCGTTTCTATAAATAGTCCGTCAGCTCCTGCTGCTATGGCACTTTTAGAAATAGTTTCTATAAGTTCGGGCTTTCCTCCAGTAACACCAGATGACTGGTTAGGCTGTTGCAGAGAATGCGTTACATCCATTACCACAGGAGCGTATTCCTTCATCACAGGTATTCCTCTCATATCTACAACTAAATCTTGGTAGCCAAAAGTGGTTCCTCTTTCTGTGATCCACACATTGTCATTTCCTGAATCTTTTACTTTATTCACCGCAAACTGCATAGACTCAGGTCCTAAAAATTGTCCTTTCTTGATATTCACAAACTTGCCTGTTTTAGCTGCTGCTACTAGTAAATCGGTCTGTCGGCATAAGAAAGCAGGGATTTGTAACACATCTACATAATCTGCAGCGCGCATAGCTTCTTCTGCTGTGTGAATATCTGTAACTACAGGCACATTTAATTCTGCGCTCACCTCAGCCAAATAACTCAACGCCTTTTCATCTCCTATTCCCGTAAATGAATCTATTCTGCTTCTATTTGCTTTTCTATATGACCCTTTAAATACAAATGGGATCTCTAATCGGTCAGTAATTTCTTTTATACGCGTAGCAATAGTAAATACCAATTCTCTACTCTCTACAGCACATGGCCCAGCTAGTAGAAAAAAGTTATCTGAAGATGCGTGGTTTATTTTACTTGGAAGTTTCATGGTGCTTGTCTAAATGTTCTGGCTATTCCGAAACTGGCACTTCTGCCTTTTCCGCTTTCTATAAATGTGCCTATTAAGTTTCTGGTAGTGAGGTAAAAACGCCAATTCTTAAAATTCAAATGTGCTCCAGCATTCATTCTGAGCCCACCGTATCCACCGTAGCTAAGGCCTACGTTATAACCCACCTTATCTGATTCATTATGGAGGTAATTCACTCCTAAATCAGCGGTATGGTCAGTAAAAAATCGTTTTCTGATAGAGAATCCTATGTGGTCACTTTTATTAATTCGATGAAAGTAGTTCGCGTTTATATCTAATGGCATCCATACCGTTTTGGCTTTTTGCTCATCCGTATACGCTACAGAATCCTCTAATGTTAAATTGTTAAACGGATTGTCTGAGGAAAACAGTTCATTCACATTCACTCCACTATAGTTCCAAGAACTATCCGCTTTTAGCTCTCTAGTTCTATCATTTAGCTGAACTGCTCCTATATTTCTAACTTCTATAGAGACTAAATCTTTGTTCTCTCTGAGTTTCATATTATATCTACCGTTCAGTGTAAATCCAGTTCCTGAATTACTCAGGAAATCTCCTCTTAACGTATCATTGGTAATTACAGTTCCTGAATATGCCAGCTCCAATTCAGAGGCATCTTCTGCCGTATAAAGAGTGAACTCCTCTATATCTGAAGAAAAATAATTCTGAACATTTATAAGATTAAATGAAAGATAACTTCCGGTGGACTCGTTCATTATCCCTAAGCCTGCATACTGGTAGTTCATTACTTCAGAGGTCATATTAGACATCTGAAGTGTCTCTCCGAGTTTGTCTGCGTTTCCTATAAACATAAGGTGGAATAAATCTTTAGGGAAAGAGGCATACCCATACTGAGCCATTCCAAATTCTAAAAATAGGCTGCGGTTCTTCTTAAATAGAACACTATCCGATAGCGACCTGTAGCGCAGCCCTACATCGGTCCAACCACCAAAGGAGTTCTGCCCATCCATGTTTTCCAACATGCTGTTTAATGAGTTTCTGTCTATTCCTCCTCCTAAGACCAGGTTAGTTATAAGGCTATTCTGAATGTTGTCTGAGAAGTAATCTACCTCTGTGTTTAACTCCAGTACATTGTACTTTTCTGTAATAGGCTCATGTGTAAAGTCAAGAACATTCTGCGCTGCAGATACTCCATACCCTAGAATGAATACTACTAACAGTCTAAATTTCCACTCCATAAGTTACTTTTCCTGTGATGAGAATTTCTATTTTATCTGCCGTAAGCAGTTTTACTTCTTCGCTATGAGTGGTATTGACTATGACTTTTACTATTAACTCTGAGGCTGCATAAAACTCGTCTAATCTGCTCTCTGTAAGCTCCAGAGTAATGGTATGCTCAGTAGCTTCTCCGTCTACCTCAGGAATAATAGAAGCTTGCCAGAATACTTCCGGCACACCAGGAAGAAACATCTCTACATCGAATCCCAATTCAAAACTATTTTTAAGTACTGCTGTTAATGTGAGTGCCTTTATGTTTTCTTCTCTTTCTAAATCTAAAGCTAAGGTGTCTACCAAGATCAAGTCTTCTATGCTTGCGCAGAGAGGAAAAGAAATGTCTGCTACCATCTGAAAAGGATACTCGTCTAAGAAAAAGTCGAATCCTCCAGACACATCACCCAGTGGATTGAGGATGGCATCTCCCTGCAGTTTTAATCTATTGGGTGTTACAGATAACGCCTCAGCTAAATTAGAAGTCCCATCAAACTCGAATGTAACAGAACTAGGAATAACCGCATCTGCAGTTTCTATGGCTCTAGAAATATTCACTAGATTATATAGATCAGTGGTTTGTAACACTACTTGATTTCCTGTCACAGAATTTAAAGTGGCCAGTTCACTCAGCTGCACCTGGGCATCTACACCAAAGTTATTTATAAACTCTAAAGAAGCATTTAACTCTCCCAGAGTAACCGTTCCTCCTTGATAAATGAGTGAGTCTAATACGATTTCTTCATCTATCTCTCTCTCCCACTGACCGAAGTAACCTCTTAACTCTTCTATCTCTAGCTCTAAAAGCTCCAGTTTCACAGTTACTAAGTTAGACCCATAAACCTGAGCCGTGTATGCGGGAGAAGTAGAAGTAGCTACAGCCAGTTCGCCTGTCAAGGTGTTTCTCTCAATTCCACTCGCTCCAGTGAAGTCCAATGTATACCCTGATATATCTACTATCAGTTCATCTATAAAAGGTTCCACTGAACTCGCAGGCTCTGTTTGCCCTAATAGGCTTAACGGCTCACCATCTAGCTCGATTCCAGTTAACAAATAGGTTAAATCTAAGTATCCATCGACATCACTTTCGAAGATTACCCTGAGGCTTCCAGACTTTACTTTTCCATAGCGTAGCAATGCCCCATCTAGATTAAAATCAAAATCCTCATCTAAGGTGAAAATATTGGTCGCATTCTCAAAAGGCAATGGTCCTATTCCTATCCCAGGAGTGTAGGCTGCTTCTAATAGCGTATCACCAAGGTTTATTAACTCATTTAAATCTAGCGGTGCTAGGGTATCATAATAATGAACTTCTACCACTTCTCCTTCTAATTGGAGGTAGTCATTACTATCCTCCAAATCATGAAAGCTAAGCTCTCCTTTGGCTATAGGAAAAGCAAACTCGGGCTCCCAAGTAGTATTTCCTCTATTACAACTGGATAGAAATAATATGAAACAAACAAAACTGAATACTGAAAGAATGTTTTTCATTAGCTGGTAAAAATAAGTAGGATTACTGTTATCAGTACAAACTACTCGTCTATTCTCCTAATGTAAATTAGTGCGCTATAAAGCGATACTAGAATAACAGGTATTAGAGATTCATGAAGATCTTGAGCTAAAAAGGTCCAAGACATTAGAGTTATAACGACTATACCAGAATATATCTGGAGCCATATTTTTCTAGAAAACTTAATAAACGGAAGAATCAAGTTCAGCGGAGAAGCCCACAATATATTTAAGTTTCCTGCGGTAGCAGAATGATCTGTGAAGAACCAAAGAAAAAAGATTAGTGCTCCTAGCAGCCCATTTATAAAAAGAATTACTGCGGATAGTATTCGGCTTTGGGTTTTTCTTCTGTAGAAAATAAGAATTGCTAATAGTACTATAGAAATAATCCATAACACACTAGAGGTATCGTCTACTAGCTTCTTATCCACCTTCATGTTTTCTGCAGGCAACACCTCAAATCCATCAGCTACCAGGGTATTTCCATTAAGCATGGCAAGCTGAAATATACTTTTCAGTGAGTCTGGTAAAAAAGCTTGTTCTCCTTCTTTTAGTTTATAGTCGCAGGGCATTCCCAGCGCCAGATCTATACCTAAATCACTCCATTGCATCCCGGTTAGGTAGACTTCTATCATTTCTCTAAAAGTATGCCCGTTACCATTTTCTGAGGTTTTCCAATCTATGGTATTCTCCGTGGCTTCATCTACAATATCTATTAAGCGCGTGGCACAGTTGTCATAGAAAAAATCATATTTATACTGCGCATTTTCAGGAAGTACGTTTTTCTCTAAAAGAGCTATTAGTTTTTCCTTCTGGAGTTCTGTAAAATTTAATTTCTGAGCCCAAATTTGTCTTTGCTCCAGTATGTAACCATACTGGAAGTAGCCAAACTTCTCCTTGTCTAAGTAATAAGGAAGCTGGCCCTTAGCGAATTTCAGATAGAAGTTCTCTGCGTCAAAATTGAATGTCCCGTAATTGTATACGAAATCAGAGGTTGGCGTCTTTACGACAATGGCAGCATGGCCGAACACTGAATATAGGTCCTCTCCAGGACTACACGTAAGAATATAAATTTCAGTTTCACCAGGCTTAGTATTAAACTGCGCTTGAGCAGTTAACCCTAGAAAAACGAATAGAAAGAAAAGCCAAATATGTTTCATGAAAAAAGTACTGAATTAAATTCGGGACGAAGATAGCAAAGGTGGAGTGATTCATTTCTGAACGCTCTATTTTTTATTTATTTCGAAGCTAATCCCTTCTGTGGTGATTTTTAAGAAATACATTCCTGTCGGCAAGTGTTCAATGTTTATCGTAACACTAGAAGAACTGACGTTTACCACATGGAAGAAAACTAGTTTACCTAAAGCATCTACCAATTTTAATGACTCGACTCCTCCCGTATAGTTAGCCAGTGTTATTTCTCCATCGGTAGGGTTTGGGTATAGAATAAGCTGTTCTTTAACTTTTTCTTCAATCCCAATAGTGAACTCTACTTCTATTTCATCTTCTAAACAGCAGTTATTAGCATCGCAGATTTCTACATCATAGAATCCCTGACTTAAATCAGAGAGTTCTGTGACCGCTTCTTCGTTAAACGTATAAGGAGAAGTTCCCCCAGAAATTTCTGCGGTTACCGAACCTTCATTAGCACCATAGTCTGGCTCTGAACTTAACACCACGCTAAGTTGTTCTGGCTCTAAGATTGTAATTACCTCATCATAAGAGCAGTTATTTCCATCCACTACATTTAGCACATAATCACCTGCCATTAAGAATGGAGTGAATAAACTAGCTTCATTGTCATCTAGAGTGAAGCTAAATGGTTCTGCTGCCTCTATAAGCAGAGAAATAGAGCCATTATCCTCCCCAAAGCACAATACGTTGTCAGTGTTTATTTCAAACTCAGGTTCCTGAGAATGGCTCACTTCGAACTGTTCTTCAATCACACATCCTTCGGCATCTACAATACTCAGCCCGTATTCTCCTAAGGCTAATGTGGCATTTAGATCACTGGGCGTTTCATCTATAAATAATTCAAAAATATTTCCGCTTTGAACAGAAAATTCTACTTGACTTTCTATTTCACCAGGGCAGATAGTAAGACCGTTAATAGCCAATAATTCAAATCCTTCACCCGCATTTTCTATTTCTATTTCATAAACCTGAACAATACCAAATTCGTAGGTAACTTCTACAGATACTGTCTGAGCTCCGTTTACCACATAAACAGGAGCCATAGACTCTCCATTCCATACAATCTGAACATAGTCTCCGCTAGTGGAAATCTCGGTAGACTCTCCTTCACAAAGGGAAGCTCCATTAGAAAAGTCAAAAGATAAACTCGCTGTTTCTCCTTCGGTAAAATTGTAGAGTGAGTCTGGGGTTAAATCATAGTACCAATCTGTATAACCATTAGGCCAGTGAATGGATAATGAATCTACACTTTCTGCAGCTCCCATACCGAAAATCTTCGTGTAACTCTGTTGACTTAAAAATCCTTGACCACAATGAGTAGATCTTAAATAGGATACTCCATCTAGATAAAAATCTAAATAACTGCCTGTAGCATCTCTATTACTCACAGTTCCCTCTAATTTATATTTCAGCCAGTTATTCTCATTTCCTGAATTCTGCCATAATATACTGGGTGTATATTGATTGCTAACTGCCAAATCAGGGAATCCATCATTATTTATATCTCCAAACATATTTCCGATACTGTAATCCAAAGGAACAGACTCTAGACCATAAGAGGCATCAGCTTCTGTAAAATAGCCTGCGCCATCATTCAGAAGCAAGTTGTCATGCCAAGTGATTGAAAATGAACCCATAGATATAAACAAATCTAAGTCAGAGTCGTTATCTACATCAACAAATGTTCCTCCCCAGGCAGCTTCACCAGGAACTTTCACTCCTCTTTCTAGTGCTTCTTCTGTAAAGGTTCCATCCCCATTATTCATAATTAACTTACCTCCTGAAGCGATATTAGAAATATACACATCTAAAAATCCATTTCCATCAACATCCGCTACATCTCCGTTCATACCAGACATCTGTATATTGGTATTGCTGAGCACACTGGTATTTTCAAAAGTGGACCCATCTATATTTCTCAGCATAGTATTTCCATAGTTCTTATCCTGAGCTATATGAATATCTTCAAAATGATCTCCGTCATAATCGAACGCTATTGGACAAAACGGGGCTTGATAGCTATCTTGGGTATTCGTCTGAATGCCTACATTATCAAATGTTCCATCACCATTTCCAAAGTGCATTAAATTATGTGGAGGAAGATAAACTTCATTCAACGTTCTATTAACTATATATAAATCCAAATTTCCGTCTTTATTGAAATCAGCAAAAACGCTCCCAAACGAATTATTATCTATCGAAGGTAAATCCAACCCTGAAACCTCTGTAATATCCTCTAACTCTAAATTTCCATTATTTAGGTATAATCGATTTCCGGTATCATTAGCAGAAACGAATAAATCATAATCTCCATCATTATCAATATCCGCCCATAATGGATGCTTCGTATTTCCATCATTAAGAAAATCTGTAGGCACGAAATTATACATCAAGCCAGTTCCGTCATTAGAATAAAATGACATATTAAGAGGTTCGTTCGTTGTAAAAGTGAGGTCATCAAAACCATCTTGATCAAAGTCGACAAAACTAACCCCACCACCAAATTGAGAACCTACACCAAAAGAGTGTTCTACTTCAAAATTATCTGAAACATTGGTAAATGTGACACTTTGAGAAATTCCGGCAATCCCTATGAGAAGGAATAATACTAAAAACAGCTTATTAAGCATAGGTTGTATCTATTAAGGAATACTAAGATACTATTTTAAGTCAGATTAACTATTCCGGAAAAGCCAAATATGTTTCATAAAAAAAGTACTGAATTAATTCGGGACGAAGATAGCAAAGGTGGAGTGATTCATTTCTGAACGCTCTATTTTTTATTTATTTCGAAGCTAATCCCTTCTGTGGTACTTTTCAAGAAATACATTCCTGTCGGTAAGTGTTCAATGTTTATCGTAACACTAGAAGAACTGACGTTTACCACATGGAAGAAAACTAGTTTACCTAAAGCATCTACCAATTTTAATGACTCGACTCCTCCCGTATAGTTAGCCAGTGTTATTTCTCCATCGGTAGGGTTTGGGTATAGAATAAGCTGTTCTTTAACTTTTTCTTCAATCCCAATAGTGAACTCTACTTCTATTTCATCTTCTAAACAGCAGTTATTAGCATCGCAGATTTCTACATCATAGAATCCCTGACTTAAATCAGAGAGTTCTGTGACCGCTTCTTCGTTAAACGTATAAGGAGAAGTTCCCCCAGAAATTTCTGCGGTTACCGAACCTTCATTAGCACCATAGTCTGGCTCTGAACTTAACACCACGCTAAGTTGTTCTGGCTCTAAGATTGTAATTACCTCATCATAAGAGCAGTTATTTCCATCCACTACATTTAGCACATAATCACCTGCCATTAAGAATGGAGTGAATAAACTAGCTTCATTGTCATCTAGAGTGAAGCTAAATGGTTCTGCTGCCTCTATAAGCAGAGAAATAGAGCCATTATCCTCCCCAAAGCACAATACGTTGTCAGTGTTTATTTCAAACTCAGGTTCCTGAGAATGGCTCACTTCGAACTGTTCTTCAATCACACATCCTTCGGCATCTACAATACTCAGCCCGTATTCTCCTAAGGCTAATGTGGCATTTAGATCACTGGGCGTTTCATCTATAAATAATTCAAAAATATTTCCGCTTTGAACAGAAAATTCTACTTGACTTTCTATTTCACCAGGGCAGATAGTAAGACCGTTAATAGCCAATAATTCAAATCCTTCACCCGCATTTTCTATTTCTATTTCATAAACCTGAACAATACCAAATTCGTAGGTAACTTCTACAGATACTGTCTGAGCTCCGTTTACCACATAAACAGGAGCCATAGACTCTCCATTCCATACAATCTGAACATAGTCTCCGCTAGTGGAAATCTCGGTAGACTCTCCTTCACAAAGGGAAGCTCCATTAGAAAAGTCAAAAGATAAACTCGCTGTTTCTCCTTCGGTAAAATTGTAGAGTGAGTCTGGGGTTAAATCATAGTACCAATCTGTATAACCATTAGGCCAGTGAATGGATAATGAATCTACACTTTCTGCAGCTCCCATACCGAAAATCTTCGTGTAACTCTGTTGACTTAAAAATCCTTGACCACAATGAGTAGATCTTAAATAGGATACTCCATCTAGATAAAAATCTAAATAACTGCCTGTAGCATCTCTATTACTCACAGTTCCCTCTAATTTATATTTCAGCCAGTTATTCTCATTTCCTGAATTCTGCCATAATATACTGGGTGTATATTGATTGCTAACTGCCAAATCAGGGAATCCATCATTATTTATATCTCCAAACATATTTCCGATACTGTAATCCAAAGGAACAGACTCTAGACCATAAGAGGCATCAGCTTCTGTAAAATAGCCTGCGCCATCATTCAGAAGCAAGTTGTCATGCCAAGTGATTGAAAATGAACCCATAGATATAAACAAATCTAAGTCAGAGTCGTTATCTACATCAACAAATGTTCCTCCCCAGGCAGCTTCACCAGGAACTTTCACTCCTCTTTCTAGTGCTTCTTCTGTAAAGGTTCCATCCCCATTATTCATAATTAACTTACCTCCTGAAGCGATATTAGAAATATACACATCTAAAAATCCATTTCCATCAACATCCGCTACATCTCCGTTCATACCAGACATCTGTATATTGGTATTGCTGAGCACACTGGTATTTTCAAAAGTGGACCCATCTATATTTCTCAGCATAGTATTTCCATAGTTCTTATCCTGAGCTATATGAATATCTTCAAAATGATCTCCGTCATAATCGAACGCTATTGGACAAAACGGGGCTTGATAGCTATCTTGGGTATTCGTCTGAATGCCTACATTATCAAATGTTCCATCACCATTTCCAAAGTGCATTAAATTATGTGGAGGAAGATAAACTTCATTCAACGTTCTATTAACTATATATAAATCCAAATTTCCGTCTTTATTGAAATCAGCAAAAACGCTCCCAAACGAATTATTATCTATCGAAGGTAAATCCAACCCTGAAACCTCTGTAATATCCTCTAACTCTAAATTTCCATTATTTAGGTATAATCGATTTCCGGTATCATTAGCAGAAACGAATAAATCATAATCTCCATCATTATCAATATCCGCCCATAATGGATGCTTCGTATTTCCATCATTAAGAAAATCTGTAGGCACGAAATTATACATCAAGCCAGTTCCGTCATTAGAATAAAATGACATATTAAGAGGTTCGTTCGTTGTAAAAGTGAGGTCATCAAAACCATCTTGATCAAAGTCGACAAAACTAACCCCACCACCAAATTGAGAACCTACACCAAAAGAGTGTTCTACTTCAAAATTATCTGAAACATTGGTAAATGTGACACTTTGAGAAATTCCGGCAATCCCTATGAGAAGGAATAATACTAAAAACAGCTTATTAAGCATAGGTTGTATCTATTAAGGAATACTAAGATACTATTTTAAGTCAGATTAACTAGCCCAGAAAAGACAAATTTAGCTGCACCCTGTAGCCGTATTGTTTGAAATAAATCTCCTGATTTTTTAAAGTTAACCATTAGATCTCCACCTTTAGTTATGATTTTCCGAGCATAAACACCATCTTCAGAGACCGAAGATAATGCCACAGCTGTCACCCCTGTGCCGCAGGATAACGTCTCATCTTCCACTCCTCTTTCATAAGTCCGCATGTGAATTTCACTCCCATTCTGACTTATAAAATTGACATTAATTCCTTGCTCTGAAAAGCGCTGGTTATACCGCACTTTTCTGGCTTCTGTAATTATATCGAGTTCCTTAAGAGCGTTGCAACGCCTCACAAAATGCGGACTCCCTGTGTCAAGCACAAAGTCACCATCAACTTCTTCAACACCTTCCACATCACGCATAGATATTTCAATATTATCGATATCTAAAACCTCACCCTTATGAGTTCCATCTATGGCATTAAAAGAGCAGGTCTTTCCTTCAAAAACATTCTCAGCAAAGGCAAACGCCACTGCACACCTGCTTCCATTACCACAAAAGCTCTGAGAACCATCAGGATTATAATAATCAACATAAAAATCTGTTTTTACATCAGCTTTTATTAAAATGATGCCATCAGCACCAATTCCAAATTTCCTATTACATAAACGTTGAATCTGCAATGGCTCGAGGGTAATGCCTTTATCTACAGCATTCACCATAATGAAATCATTTCCTGTTCCTTGATATTTAAAAAAAGTGATATTCATATTAAATAGACCTTCAAATGTAAGAGAAAATTGAGGGTTATGCTCATATTGATTTCGTAACTTCGTTCTTTAATTTAGCACGAATAATGGAGGAACTTTCAGAAGAAGTTATGGTTGGGAATTTGAGTAAAGAGACAGCGCTAAAAGGTCTAGAACTAATGTTCACTGCCAGAACCATGGCCAATAAATTCGAAGAAGAAAAAGAAGTGACTAAGACCTATGTGCACGCTACTTCTGCTGGTCACGAGGCTGCTCAGCTAGCTATCTCTATGCATTTAATGCCACAAGACTTTGTTTTCCCCTATTATAGAGATGATTCTATTCTACTCGGAATAGGCATGACTCCTTATGAGTTAATGCTCCAGCTTCATGCTAAAAAGGATGACCCTTTTTCTGGAGGAAGAACGTATTACTCTCACCCTAGCCTAAATAAAGTCGATAAGCCTAAAATACCTCACAACTCTTCTGCTACGGGAATGCAAGCCATACCTTCTGCAGGAGTAGCTATGGGAATACAATATAAAGAAGCTCAAGGTCTTTCGAAACCAGAACCTGGAGAAGCTCCAGTGGTAATCTGCAGTATAGGAGATTCGGCTATGACTGAGGGAGAGATTAGCGAAGCCCTTCATATGGCTGCTCTTAAGAAACTTCCAATCATCTTTTTCGTGCAGGACAACGGATGGGATATTTCAGCAAAGGCAGAAGAAATTAATTTCGGAACAGCTATGGATTTAGCGAAAGGATTTCCACCGATAGAGGCGCACTCTTTCGATGGGGCGGATTTTCTAACCTGCTATGAAAAATTTGGTGAAATAGTTAAAACTGTTAGAGAAGAAAGAAGGCCATTTCTTATTCACGCTAAAGTTCCTTTTCTGGGTCACCATACTTCTGGAGTGAGAAGAGAATGGTATAGAGATGATTTAGAGGACCACAAAAGAAGAGACCCCTTACCTCGTTTAGAATCTAACCTTTTAGATAATGGTGTAGGGATAAAAGAAATAGTCAAAATTAAGACAGCGGTAAAAGAACTCGTTGAAAATGATTATAACAGAGCCTTAGCAGCAGAAGAGCCCAACCCTGAAAGCATACTTGACCATTGCTACGCGCCTTCAACTATTACTGAGGAGTCGGGAGAAAGAAAGCCTGAGGGCGGAGAAATGAAGTTAATGGTAGACTGTGCTTTATTCGGAGTGCAGGAACTGATGGAAAAACATCCAGAGGCGCTTTTATATGGCCAGGATGTGGGTGCACGTTTGGGAGGAGTTTTCAGAGAAGCAGCTACATTGGCTCAGAAATTCGGTAATGACAGGGTGTTTAACACTCCTATTCAAGAGGCTTTTATTATTGGGTCTACCTGTGGAATGAGTGCCGCAGGACTTAAACCAATAGTGGAAGTTCAGTTTGCTGATTATATATGGCCTGGATTAAATCAATTGTTTACAGAATTGAGCAGAAGTTATTACTTGTCAAATGGACAGTGGCCGGTTAGTTCGTTAATTAGAGTTCCTATAGGAGCGTATGGTAGCGGAGGACCTTACCACAGTTCAAGTATCGAGTCTATTCTTACTAATATCCAAGGAATTAAAGTAGTTTACCCTTCGAATGGCGCAGATCTAAAGGGCTTATTAAAAGGAGCTTTTTACGACCCTAATCCTGTAGTTATGCTAGAACACAAAGGACTTTACTGGTCTAAAATAGCTGGAAGTGAAGAGGCTAAATGCATAGAACCAGCTGAAGACTATGTGGTTCCATTAGGAAAAGCTAGAGTAGTGCAAGAAGCGACCGAAAGTAATTCTGTGACCGTAATAACTTATGGCATGGGTGTTTATTGGGCTAAAACGGCTTCTAAGGATATACAAGGAAAAGTAGAGATTATAGACTTGCGTACGTTACTTCCTTTGGATGAAGAAGCTATTATCAATTCGGTAAAACGAACCAACAGATGCGTAATAGTCACTGAGGAACAACAAGCTATGAGTTTTTCTAGAGGAATAGCAGGAATGATCTCTGAGAGATGCTTTAAACACTTAGACGCTCCTGTTCTCACTGTAGGAAGTGAGAACACTGTAGCCATTCCGCTGAATAAGACTTTAGAAAAAGCTATGCTTAACAATGCACAAAAAGTAAAAGGGGCTATTCTTAAAACACTAGAGTTTTAAACATGAACACTCACTCAAAACTTATCCTATTTGTTAGCTTTCTCATTCTCTCTAGTTGTAACAAAACACCTGACTTAGATTTTTCTCAAATCCAATACCTAGACGGTGGCGATTTGAAATCAGTAGAAATCGGTAACGGAAGAAAGACAGTAGTACACTTTTTTGCTAGTTGGTGTGGTGACTGCAGAAGAGAGATGCCAGACGCCAATGAAGTATTATCCAAAGCTGGAGAAAATGTTAGGATATACTATCTGACAGATGATTCTCCTGAACGAATGGCACAGATGAGCAAAAAGTATAAAATACCATTTGAAACATATCGAGTAAATAAAAGCTTAAAAAACGTGGGCGTTTATTACATTCCCCTCACCTATTTCATAGATGAGAATGGGAAACAAATTATAGCACAGGCAGAGCAAATAAACTGGCATTCAAAAGAAATTAAATCATTTTTAGGGTACAATTAACCATGAGCAGAAAGCACGATTTAGAAGTTATTTCTATAAATAAAGCGACTCCATCATCTGTGGAGATAACGTTAGAAAAAATGCCTGACCACACTTATGAGGCAGGTCAATACATCTCTTTAGAGTTAGCCATTAACGGTGAGCAGATCAACAGAAGCTACTCATTCAGTAGCGCACCTTTTGAGGAGAACTGGCAAATAGGAGTGAAACACGTAGAAAACGGTAAAGCCTCTACGTTCTTAAACAAGGAACTAAAAGCTGGAGATAAAATCACCTGCTTGGAGCCTATGGGAAATTTCGTATTACCCGACTGCAGAGTTTCACAGACTCATTATTTATTTATAGCAGCTGGAAGTGGGATTACTCCTATTTACGCAATGCTTAAAACTCTTATTTCTACGGAGAACGCTGGTAAAATAACGCTATGCTATGGGAACAAATCTCCAGATGAGACTATGTTTTTAAGCGAGCTAGAATCTCTGGCAGAAAGCAATTCCAACTTCAATTTAGAGCTTATTTACTCTCAAAACGGAGGGCAGGATTCTTTTCACAAAGGCAGAATAAATTTTGGCAAAACTCTTGAGTTAATGGCCAAACATCCTTTTTCAGGATTATCTAAGCATGCCTTTATCTGTGGTCCTGGAGACATGATTACAAGTGTAACCAATGCATTAGCTGACAACGGGTATTCAAAAGATGAAATTCATACTGAGTTTTTTACTGCACCTACGACTGAAGAACCTGTTCATACGGAGACTTCTGTAGA
>Ga0209712_10002778_pt1 | contig 14371 bp, 13 predicted proteins | sample ArcOceMetagenome_FD_187443 | JGI IMG/M metagenome (GOLD analysis project Ga0209712, IMG submission 187443) | Marine eukaryotic phytoplankton communities from Arctic Ocean - Arctic Ocean - Greenland ARC118M Metagenome (SPAdes) (version 2) | ecosystem: Environmental > Aquatic > Marine > Oceanic...
TGGAAATAGTTACTCCTTTTTTAAATACTTGACAAAAAGCGCTCGAAACCGAGTCTCTCATGGTTAAATTATGCGGAGTTGCTATGGCAACGGTATGATTGCGAGAAACACACTCATGTATTAGTCGTAATGTAGAGTCTGTTTCTGGATCAATTTTATCCCAAGAATACATTAAAAAAAGGATATTCATAGTGTTGCCTTTGAGGTCTAAAGTTTAAATCACTGTGGGGATAGTGAGTTTCGCATATTATCTTAAAAATATTTAAACACTAATTTAACCATTGTAAACTAGTGTTTTAGTATCAAATCGTAGGGGTTGTGACTAGTCCCAATCATCATAGTCATCATCGAAGAGCTTTCGTAGCTGACGTTCTTCTTTTAATTGCTCTATTTTCTTTTTGGCAAGGTAATTACGTTTGTTATTTTGTTTAGGAGTGCTTCCATCAGGAGAAGAAGCATCTAAATCAAAATCAGCAATGTTATTGTCAAACTCACTAGAAGAGTCATTACTATTAAAGTCTGAATTACCGGATGAAGGCAATTCGTAATCAGAATCAATGGTCATATTGATGCCACCACAATACAAATCAAGTTATTGCGGATAATCTATGTTTTTAGTAATGAAGAAAAGTAAAATATTTTTAAGTTAACGATAAAAATAATTTACTTTAATAGAGTGGGCTTAATCTAAGTATGAGCTTATTAATAAAAAAATGGGGATTTAAAACTATCTAGCTATCATAATAGCTGGGGCTTCTGGCTCATCTTTTCTTAGTAAGTTTTTAATTTCAATAATGCGTTCTTCGTTTTCGTTTTCTTTATGAAAAGCACTAAATAGCTCTCGTTCAAATGACGGTAGTGCACTTATTTCGAAAAATGTACCATCTTCAATAAAAGGTTTGGCTAGCATATCAGGCAAATAGGCGCTTCCACCACATTGCAACATAAGATCTAATGCAATTCGAGCAGTACTGGTTCTTATTGCGGGAATAGAAATGCCTTTAACTTCTTTAGCATGCCAATTAATAAAACTTGTTCCCCAATCAATCATAATATAACGCTTAACTTCTGACGGAGTTATAATCTTATTTTGAAATGTTGTCACAGGTATCAATTTGAACATGTGCAGTGATTCAATCTTTAACTCTTCAACTTTAGGTGGGTCAAATAATATAGCAACATCGAGCGTGCGCTCTAATAACTGTCGAGTTAACTGTTCTCGTGACAATATTTCTGCGATCAAACTAATATGAGGCTGATCAATATATATTTTTGAAATGGCGTCGTGAATATAAACATCCCAGGTGTTTGGTGTGCCTGCAATAGAGATTTGCGTAACTTGCTCTGAAGTTAACGCCACATCCTGTTTCGCCATTCTTAATGTGTTTAGCATGTTTTCAGCATGAGGAACCAGCCTTTCACCAGCTAATGTTAGCTGAATATTATTTCTCGCTCTTTGAAACAAAGTAACGCCAAAATATCGTTCTAATTGTCGTATTCTGGTACTTACTGCTGCTTGAGTCAGATACAAGTTTTCTGCAGCTTTGCCAAAGTGACGACAATCCTTAACTTCTAAAAAGGTTTTAATTAATTCAATATCCACGTTGCAATCTCTTATCGATACGATAATTATTATTAGTTGTACAGCTTGTAAACTTAGCCGCATAATCGGCCAAAACCTACTAACTGTCAACAGAGATTAATATGATTCTAATTCATGGGTTTATTAAAGAAAATCAGTTTTATGATGATGTACACTTTCCGCGAGGATTCAACAAGTCAGGAGACTTTACTTTAGCTGAGTCTGAAATATTGACAAATGTTGGGAGACGTTTACTCATGTTAGAGCAAGAAGTTTGCTTACCAGAAAATGAGATTGAAAAACAATTTATTCAAATGTGTAAAGAGCAGTCTGAAGGGCAAACAAGAATCGAATTGCTCTGGCAAAAATACAAAAAGCTGACTATTTACAAACCGTTTCATGCTTTAAGTGCCCAAGTATAGTTGTTAAATGCCTTTTAAAATGCTGACTGCCTTTTGCAAATATTATTCATCGTGATCGTTCATAAACTAACAATGGGGTGAAGCTTGAAAACTCCCCCAATGTTAGTTTTATGGGAATAAAGGTTACCCCCTTAATAAGCAAAAGGACGAAAGTATTACTGCTTTAATGTCGATCACCAATGCCCCCATTTGGTTATCTAAGCAGAGTATTTATCGTGAGAAATCCTAGCAGAAATTAAGACCACGTGTGGCATTAGAGATCGTTAAGGCTATTAATTCTAATGACCGTAATGTCGAAGAAACTGCCTTTAGATCAATTTATTATACCGTGAAGTTTGTTCAAATAGATTATGAAAAAAGACCGAGAATATCGGTCTGTTTTGAAATTTCAATTTGCATCTTTATTATTCAATATGGTGGTTTGATCTTTTGCCCGTTTACTTAGTCTAATATCTAATGGACAGCTCAAAAGGAATAAAAATATTACTCGATAACTTTGCGTTGTTTCTTTTCTTCTTCTTCAGCAATGGTTACTAACGTTGTTTCAATATAGGCGTTAATTTGATCTTCAAGTACTTTTAAAGGTACCGAGCCGTTTTTCAAAATTTGATGATGAAACTCACGCACATCAAAGTTTTGGCCTAATGTAGTTTCCGTTCTTTTACGTAGTTTTCTAATGGTGATTTCACCGATCTTGTATGATAACGCTTGTCCTGCCCAAGAAATATAACGATCAATTTCTGTTTTTACATTATGTGTGGAGAGCGCGGTGTTATTCGTCATAAAATTGATGGCACGTTCCCTTGACCACCCTTTAACATGCATACCTGTATCAACAACGAGACGGGCTGCACGCCACATTTCATAAGTCAATCGACCGAAGTTACTGTAATGGTCTGGGTAAATGCCCGCTTCAATCCCTAACCACTCAGCATACAAACCCCAACCTTCACCGAAGGCCGAAATGTAAGCATTTTGGCGATATGATGGTAAATTATCTAATTCGCTATTGAGGGATATTTGCAGGTGATGGCCCGGCACGCCTTCATGTAATGTCAGGGCAGGTAATACATAAAGAGGACGTTTGTCTAACGCGTAGGTATTTACCCAATAATAACCTGGCTGTGTATCATTTTTGGCGCCAATATAACGACCCGTTGTATATTTAGGCGCAATACTGTCTGGTACAGCGGCAACGCCATAAGGTGTGCGTGGTAAATGCTTAAATAAGCTGGGTAATTTAGCATCCATTTGTTTTGCTATATATGAAGCTTCTTTGATTAATGCTAATGGTGTTTTTGCATAAAATTGTGGATCCGTACGTAAAAAATGAATGAACTCCGAGAAAATGCCTTTAAAACCTGTCTTGATAATAATCTCAGCCATTTCTTTGCGAATACGTTTAACTTCACTCAAACCTAAGATATGTATTTGATCAGGCGTCATGTCTGTAGTTGTGTAGTGTTTTACACGATTACTATAAAATTCAATACCGTTAGGCGTTTCGGAAACACCGATAGTTTTACGTGCCTTGGGGAAGTATTCTTGGGTAAAGAATTGATAGTAGCTTTGATAAGCAGGAATAACTTTAGCTTTCAGTATTTTAATGAGCTGCTGTTTTGTATCTGCTAGCACTTTAGTATCAATTAAATTTGACGCTGTGGTAAAAGGTTTAAGAAATTCAGAGTCTTCTATATGCTCAGGGATAAAGGCAAGAATTGACTGTTCGTATCCTACTAACACGGCTTGGGGCTGAGTAATGCCCGATGCCAAGCCTTTACGCATCCAATAAATGTTTTGATTGAAATAGGCAGGAAGCGCCGATAGTTTACTTAAATATACCTCTATATCTTTTTCTTTGTTAAATTTTGTATTACTGATAACAAAGTTTAAATTTGAATGGAAACCTGACTCAGATTTGAACGGCATGTAATGAGATTTAAAATGATAGTGGGCAATATTATTATCAAGCTGAGCCTTAATAATTGAATAGTTGATCTTATTGTCTTCTGAAAGGAAATTTTGATTGATATCTTCAAATATAGTGGCGATGATTATACGTTCTTGATGTTTTTTTTCTAATGCCTCTGGTGATAAATCAGGCCAGTAAGTTTCTTCTGTGTCGCTTTCATTTTGTAAATAAAGTTCTTTGTTTGAACGATGATCTAAGAGTTGCTTAACCGCACCATCAAATTTTGTTGTAGCGATCTCTTCGCTAGTACTTCTGCTACTGCTTGTTATTTGACAAGCGTTAAGTGTAAGTAAAATTGCTGGAACAACAAGTAACTTACCAAAATAAAAATTCATATTTATGCATTCCTGCAGTAAAAAAACGACCATTAAAATAACCTAAATCAGTATAAGTAAATAGGTTTGTACGACGAATCGTTTCACTTTTCAGATTAAAGACGAATAAGCTTAAGTAATTCATCTTTTTTAGGAGAAAATGAGTTTTCGTTAGCGGAACATATAAACGCTCAATGTAGACTGTTTTTCTCCTAATTGATGTTATTTGAAATAATTTTGCGTATTCTGTGTTTTAGTTGGTTTTTGGTTGCTCGTATTCGGTTTTTTGTTAGAATTATTTTATCAAAACAACCCGCGAGTTAAAAATCATGTCACTTGAAAATCACTTCCTCCCCTTTAGAAATAATATTATTGGTCAGTCTTTAACACATGAAATTAATGGCAAGCAATTAGATATTGTCTATGCGGATTGGACAGCAAGTGGCCGACTGTACGCACCAATCGAAGATTATATTACTAACACCTTAGGCCCCTTTGTTGCTAATACGCATACAGAAACCAACTTAACTGGGTGTGCGATGACCAATGCTTATCATGATGCACAGCAAATCATAAAACATCATGTCAATGCTTGCGATAATGACGTATTGATCACGGCAGATGCCGGAATGACTGGTGTTATTAATAAGTTCCAACGTATTTTAGGTTTACGTATTCCTGAGCGTATGCAAGACCAAGTGAAGTTTGATGATTGTGATAAGCCAGTGGTTTTCATAACGCATATGGAGCATCATTCAAACCAAACGACATGGTATGAATGTGATGTAACCCTAGAAATTGTTGACCCTGACAGCCAAGGTTTACCATCGTTAGAACACTTAAGTCTATTGCTTGAACAGTATCAAGATCGAAAAGTGAAAATAGGTTCATTTTCATCTTGTTCAAATGTTACTGGCATTAAAACACCTTATTATCAATTAGCTGAATTAATGCATGAGCATGGTGGCTTATGTTTTGTTGATTTCGCTTGTTCAGCGCCTTATGTTGATATTGATATGCATCCAACAAACGCAAAGCAAGCATTAGACGCTATATTCTTTTCACCCCATAAATTTCTTGGTGGACCAGGCAGTTCGGGAGTTTTGATTTTCAATAAAGCACTCTATAAAAATAAAGTGCCAGATCACCCAGGTGGTGGAACAGTTACATGGACAAATCCCTGGGGAGAGCATAGCTTTTTCAATAATATTGAAATGCGTGAAGATGGCGGAACTCCAGGATTTTTACAATGTATTCGTACGGCATTAGCGATAAAAGTAAAGAACGCTATGGGTGTTGATAATATTACCGCCCGTGAAAAAGAAATTACGAGCTATGTGATGGGCGAATTAGCAAAAAATGACAAAGTAGTCATGTTAGAAAAGAATATTCAAGACCGCCTAGCGATTGTTTCTTTTTATATACCGAATGCGCATTATAATTTAGTCGTGCGGTTGCTTAATGATAAATTTGGCGTGCAAACGCGTGGTGGTTGTTCATGTGCTGGAACTTATGGACACATATTACTCAATGTTGATCACGATACGTCAAATAAGATCACTGAAAAAATTAACATGGGTGATTATGCTGAAAAGCCCGGTTGGATCCGTGCATCGTTTCATCCAACAACTTCTGATAAGGAAGTTAAATACATTGTTGATGCGATTAATCAAGTCAGTGAAAACATTACTGAGTGGGCAAACGAATATCGCTTTAATCCAGCAACTGGAGATTTTGAGCATAAAAATTCAGCGGTTGAATACCCAAGCCTCACAGATTTTCAACCATTAGGGCTAAGTGATATTGAAGGAATACCGATCGAAGACAATAATATAGAGCAAGGGAGTGTCCATGAGATTAAAGCGTCACCTTCATTACTCAAGAAATTTTTTGGCTAATACCGATTAATTTTAAATACTGTGGAAATGATTATTGTTCAAAGTTAATGATCATTTCTGCGGCAACACAATGACATTCATCATCACAAGCAGGGCATTCATAACCTTGTTTACTTAGCTCATTCCAGCATTCAGGATGCTCTTTTACTAATATACCGCCACATTTTGTGAAATATTTTACCGCACTGTTACCGGGGCTTTGTTTCCATAAATGACTAATTCCAGCACTTGCACCTTGCTTAATAGCTGCTTGTGAAGATAGTTTAAGTAACTGACTGCCAACACCATAACCTCGATAGTGTTCATCAACGGTATTACATTTGAAATAACAAACTTTATTAGTGGGCTGTTGCCATAATTCAGGGCTGCACCATTGATCTATTTCCCATTGATTAATAGCGTAAGTTAATCGAAAGCCAATCAGATCTTCATTAAGGTAAGCGACAAAGTTTGCATTAACTTCTGCTGCGTCATTCGTCTTTAATAAGCCTTTTTTATACCAAGTAATAATTATTGAATCATCGATATAGCCAGCCCCATGGACTGCTGTCGCTAAAGTGATGACTGCAGAGAAATCTTCAGGTTGCATCTCACGATAGAATACTTGATATTTTACGTCTTCGTTATGTTTTTTCATTTTTAATATTTATTTAAATAAAATGGCTTTATAGGTATTCAGCTTAGCAAATTTTAAATAAATACGGTAAGATTTCTAGGGTTTTCTTATTTAAAGTAGTTATTAAAATGTACGATCCTTTACACGATAAATCTCCGGGTTGTGGCGTAGCATATCCTCAAAGTTATTGGGCTGAGAATGCTGATGTCCAAACTAATGCTCCGCAAAGTGATGGTGAAATTAGTCAAGATATCGATGTTGATGTAGCAATTATTGGTGCAGGTTATACCGGATTATCTTGTGCATTACATTTAGCGCGTGACCACGGCATTAAAGCGCATGTGCTCGAAGCAAATCAAACTGCTTGGGGTTGTAGTGGCAGAAATGCTGGCTTTATTCTTAAGTCTTCAGGCCGTAAATCTTATAGCGATATGGCTAAGAAATGGGGTGAAGAAGTGATGCGCGGCATTTATGATGAAATGTGCGATGGCGTTGAAACGGTAAAGTCACTGATAGCTGAAGGCATTGATTGTGACGTGCAAGAACGTGGTTTTTTAAAGGTCGCTCATAAGCCGAGTAAGTTAGCTGAACTGATCAGCCAAGCAGAACTTCAACAAAAAACCTTTGCAGACATTAAAAATAGTGATGTAGAGGTATTGACGAGAAATGAAGTTCGCCAACAATACATGGACGATAAGAATGCCTATGGTGCTATTCGTTATCCAGACGGTTTTGGCTTAAACCCGCTAAAACTTGCATGGGGGTATCAACGTTTAGCTCGTGAAGCTGGGGCTAAAGTGCATACAAGCTCTCCAGTGTTAGAAGTTTTAGATGAAAGAAACCAACAAAAACTAGTAACACCTAAGGGCGTAGTAACGGCTAAAAAAGTGGTGATCGCGACAAATGGCTATACCCCAAAAGGTTTTCATGCGTTAACCACAGATCGTACCTTGCCGGTACTTTCACAAATTATTGTTACAGAGCCCTTGTCAGAGCAACAATTAGCAGAATGTAATTTCTTAACGTCAAATGTTGTAATGGATACGCGTGCACTGAAGTACTATTACCGCAAGTTACCTGACAATCGTATTTTGTTTGGTGGTCGTGGTGCAATTACAGGGAAATCTGCGGATGATCCTTATTACGCACAACGTTTATTAGCGGTATTAAAAACAAGTTTTCCACCACTGCAAAACTTGAAATACCAATATGCTTGGTCTGGATGGATTTGTATGGCGTTAGATGATTTACCACATATTTATCAAAATAAGAAAAAGAGCGTTTTTTATAGTATGGGGTATTGTGGTTCAGGTGTTTCATTTTCTGTGCAGGCAGGTAAGCGTTTAGCCGAAAAAGTCGCTGAAAAAACGATTGATCCAAAAATAGCGAATTTGCCTTTATATAATAGTGAATTGCCCAAGTTTCCATTTGCGCCATTAAGACGCGTTGGGCAATGGGGATATTTTCATTATGGGAAAGTTAAGGATGATTGGTTCTAATGAAAACTTGTTTTTAATCTTTTGTATTTAAAATTATTATTTTAGATAAAGATTTGTTATTTAATGGTGATTTTTCTAGATCACGTTTAGATAAACCCATAACTTTGAAAGTGTTTTTATCTAAACGGTACTCTAATGGCGCGTGATTGTCGTTAAAAATATGAATGATATATTCAATGTGGTTTTCTGACGAGAAAGACCACAGCCATTTATTTTGAGTATCCAACGCTTTGTTTGAACGTTTATATTGCTTGAGTTGCTCAATGGATAAGTCTATTATTTCAGCTCTATCCTCTTGCGCCTTACCCTGTTCTATTTTATTGAAGCGCGTCATAATCATTGGCGATGCAGCCATCATGCGTTCAGCGGTTTGTGGTTTAATCAACTGAGCCTTCTTTTCATATTGTGTGGCGCGTACCATTTTTTCTTCAGCCGCAATCTTAATTGTATTAGACATTTTAGTTGTCGTAGCACTGGCGTTTTCCACTTGACTCGGCATAGCTGAATAGCCCACTTGTGCTTGATAATCAATTTGTTCAACGACAACTTCTTGATCAGCAATAGACTCGTTATCACTGGTTGATGCCATTGGCTTTTGTAAAACAACACCCTGCTTTAACATGTTATTAGCTTGTTCATTAGGCAGTATGTTGCTTTGCTGTAAAACCACCAAACTGATGACAAGTGTCAAAGACGCTGCAGTGGCGAGCGATGAATACCATTTGAATTTGTTGTTTCCTTTTGGCTTATTCGACGTATTAACTGCTTTATGTGCGGCGTTGATAATGCGTTGATCTAATAATTCACTGGGTTGGCTTTGACTTTCTTGTGATACTGCATCATAAAGTTCATTGATAAACGCTTCATCATTTTGCTGCTGCAATGTTGCATTGTGAGTTTGTCTGTCGTTATTGTCAGTGCGTTTATTTGGCATAATGCTGTAACCCCTTACGTAAGCGTTTTAAGGCATAACGCCAACTGCTTTTTACTTTTTCTTGATGTTGTGCTGTTATTTGTGCAATTTGTTCGAGCGAAAAACCAGATTCCTGTTTCAATAAAAAAACTTCACGTTGTGCTATAGGTAATGCTGCAATATTGAGAGACAGCGCTATTTGTAATTGTTCTTTTTGTTGTTCTTCATAAATAGAAGGTGTTGCTATTTTTTCAGATAAACCATTATGATTAACGTCAGTGATGCTCTCTTCGTTACCAGAGTTGTTATCGGTATAATTATTCGTATGGTTCACTTCATTTTGCGTGCTTTTTTTCTTGTAGTGATCAAGCAAAGTGTTTCGGGCAATGGTAAACAGGTAAGTCCTAAACAAAGCTTGTGGTTGATATTGTTCTCTGGCATTAATTATTTTTAACCAAGTATCATGACAAAGCTCTTCGGCAACCGCGAGTGATAAACCTTGTTTAACAAAAAAACGAAAAACGACTTGTTTATGCCTCTGATAAAGTAAATCAAGGCTGGATGCTTGGCCTTTCCCGTAAGCAAGCATCAGCGCTTCATCAGTTACCGATCCCTTTGAATGTTCAGCAGGTAATGCTACTTGATTCAATAGCCATTACTCATTGTTAGCAACCAGTTGTGGTGATAATGCTTGTGCAAGTTTTACCATATTTATGAACTCTGCTCTATAACCATGTGTGTCTTCACCTTTTCCTTGTTGGGCTAAAAGAATGATGTTGTCTAGCGCCATTGTAGAAAGGTTTGTTCCTCCTCGCAACAGTTGCGCAAAACCAGCAACCGCTGCAGAGAATTGATAGTTATTACTGGTATCATCAAGTTTGTTAATTATCTTTTTTTTGTTAATCGCTATCTCAATTAATTCGCTACTTTTTTCTGCTGGCGCTTTGTAACGTAAGCGTAAAAAGGCTAATTCATCACTCTTATTTTCATCGGATTGACTGCTGTTATTTTGATAACGTAAAGGATCGTTGGCCTTATTCGAGCTGTTAGTTAAACTGACTTCGTATATCGCGGTAACAGTATGACCAGCACCTATGTCGCCAGCATCGACTTTGTCGTTATTAAAATCTTCTCGATTTAGCGCGCGTGTTTCATAACCAATAAGTCTGTATTCACTGACTAATTGCGGATTAAACTCCACTTGAATTTTTACGTCTTTGGCAATGGTTAATAAAGTGGATGACAGCTCTTCTACTAAGACTTTGCGTGCTTCATTTAACGTATCAATATAATAGGCATTACCGTTGCCATTTTGAGCAAGTTGCTGCATTAATTCATCATTATAATTTCCTGTACCCAAACCGAGAATACTTAAATCAATACCTGACATTCGTTTGCTTTCAATTAAGTCTTTTAACGCTTGGTTATTGGTTGTACCCACATTAAAGTCGCCATCGGTTGCCAGCATTATGCGATTAATGCCACCTTTGATAAAGGATTGTTGAGCTAAGCGATAAGCAGCTTCAATACCTTCTCCGCCATTTGTAGATCCTCCTGCAGTAAGTTTTGCTAGCGAATCAATAATGGCTTGTTTATTATCACCCTTGGTTGGTTTTAAAACGGTGCCAGCTGCCCCTGCATAAACAACAATCGCTACGCTATCCTCTGGATTTAACTGGTTGGTGAGCATTTTTAACGCATTCTTCAATAGTCCAATTTTATTGGCTTGATCCATCGAGCCTGAAACATCGATAAGAAAAACTAAATTTGCAGCTGGTCTACTATTTGCTGCCATTGATTTACCTTTAATACCGATATGCAGTAGGTGTTTGTCGGTATTATAAGGGCTGGGGCCTATTTCATTGTATACAGAAAAAGGTGCTTTTGTGGGAACGGGGTAATCATAAGTAAAGTAATTAATTAATTCTTCGACTCGCACAACGTCATGTTGTGGCAAGGATCCTTGATTAAGTATTCGTCTTATATTGGCGTAAGATGCGGTATCCACATCAACCGAGAAGGTTGAAACAGGTTGTTCGTTCACCATTGATACGCCATTATTTTTTTGATGATTATATTTTTCATTATGGGTTTCGATAAAATTTTTCGACGGTGACATCGCGTACGTTTTTACACGGCTGAGAAGTAGCTGAGCCGGCATGTTTTTATAATAAACTGCACTAGCGATTTTTGCACCTTCTTGATGTTGGCTTAGGGTTTCACCTTCGAGTAATTGCCTCGTATCAGTTTCAGCTAGCTCAACAGTATGTAATATTTTTATTGCTGAACTATTTTCAGCCTGCGATTTTTTTTCAGTAGACTCTTGGGCACAACCTGCAATAAATAATGCCGCGGTAATTAATGATAGTGAAAGTGCCTTTTTCATATTTGTCTCGCTTGTTGAGTTTTGTGTAAGCTTGTATAGAGGTAAACGACTGAGCAATGAAAAAGGGTTAATTAATTTATATTAATTGTGTTATCTACTTATAAAGCTAGATATTACTAAGCTACAGATATAAATAGTGGACTTCATAGTATGTAAAATAACGAAGTACAGTGTTATAGATTTTTAACATGTTTGAAGGTAGTGTGGCGGGGAGATCTTATTTATGCCTAATCACAGATAAACACCTGATTTTATTCATTTCCAAATAGATCAACATAGTCAATTGACTATGTTGATCCTAGTTATTCATAAAGTTTTGGATATTACTCGCCACTAAATCAATTAACCTTTGCTGCGATTCAATACTTGCCCAAGCGATATGAGCTGTTAAAGATAAATTAGATATCTTGTTATTCGTCAGGGCGCTTATCAAAGGATGATTAGCTGAAGGAGGCTCTTGTTCTAATACATCTAGAATGGCGTGAGATATTATTTTGTTTTTTAATGCATGAAGTAAGTCATTACTGTTAACAATTCCCCCGCGAGCGGTGTTAATGAGCAGAGCAGAGGTTTTCATTAACGCTAACGTTTCTCTATTGATTAAATTTTCTGTTTCAGGTGTTTGCGGGCAGTGTAAACTTATCACATCAGCATGTTGTAATACGTGTGTAAAACTATCGCGATTTTCTCTTATTTTAGTTGCATAAGGACGTTCTGCAATAAGTACCTGCATGCCAAAGGCTTGTGCAATAGTGGCAACCGACTTACCTAAGTTGCCGTAGCCAATAATACCTATTTTTTTCCCTGCTAGTTCATGACTTCCTTTCCCATGGAAACAAAAAGTAGGGCTATTTTGCCAATGTCCTTGTCGAGTATTTTCGTTGTGATGTGACGTGTTACTAAAATATTCAAGCATTTGAGCGAAGACATACTGGCTCACTGAAGCTTGCGAATAACCACTAACATTATTAACCAAAATACCCAGTGCTTCAGCGGCATTTAGATCTACATTATTCATGCCAGTTGCTGCGATACAAATTAACTTTAACTGAGGTAATTGCTTAAGCATTTCTTTTGATAGAATCACTTTGTTGGTAATTATAATGTCAGCACTTTTACAACGTTCAATAACGAGGTCTTCAGTCGTCGTTTCATAGCAAATTAATTCGCTGACCTGTTCCGCTATATTGGTTAGAGAAATGTTTGCACTGAATGTTTGTTGATCTAAAAAGACGGTTTGCATCGCTGATATTCAAAAAGAAAGTGATAAGCCTAGCTTAAGGGAATTCACCAAGAAAAAAAACGGCAATCACACTTATTTATGTTTGCCGTTTTTTATTGTTGTTTTTTACTATTATTAATAGTGCTTAATTGAGTTTAACCAGGACGTCCATCTTCTCGGGCTTTAAATAACATTGGCCCGTAATAGAAAGTAAACAATCCAAAAGCAACTAACCAAAAAAAGCCACTAATATCAATAAATATCATTGTTTTTTCGGGCATTAACCAAGGTCCAAATACCCGTATTATTGACGATAGCGTAATACATGCAAAGGCGACTGACATCAATTTAGGTGGTGTTAACGGAAGGCCAGAGTGACCTAGAGATACACGAGAAATCATTGCTAATATCATACCGCCGATCCCACCAATCGTCAGTAAGTGCCAAATATGATTACTCGGTATTTCATCAACAATATAGCTAAATCCGAGTAATGTCAGGCCCAACCAAATAAATTGAATCGCAAAATGTAATGACCATAAAAGTGGTACGCCAAGCGTTATCCAAGGACGCCATCTCAAAGAACGAATCAATTGAAATAAGCCTGCAACAATTAAAATAGCGCCAAAAAACATAGGTACAAAACCTACGAATGGATGTAATAGCAACATAAGCGTAGCAAGCAGTAAACTTCCATTGGCTAATCTATCCAATAATGGGGTGGGTGTTGCTTTAGTTGTTTGAGTACCATTAGCGGTAAACATAGGCACAACGCGTCCAGTCATAACAGACATTAAAAACACCACTAATAAAACGCCTGCATAACCAGAATAACTTAAAGAGACATTTTGTGGGTATATGGTCGCTAAATGCATTTCCCCATTAGCAATGGTGAATAATATTAATAGAGGAACGAAGAATAAATTTCTGTACTGTTTTATCACTAAGATCGGTTTTGCTAAAGTATAAGCCACGGCTAACAAAAAACTTAAATCTATAAGTGCACTTAATGTAGTGCCAAATAAATCGGGTACTAACATCACAATACGACCTAACAGCCATAAGAAAAATAGTGCGGCGAGTGGTTTGCCTTTGATACTGGGAATATCTGTCCAGTTTTGTACCGCAGTGAGAAGAAAACCGGCAACAATTGCGCTACCAAAACCGAAAATCATTTCATGAATATGCCACCAATAACCATCTCCATAAGGGGAAAAACTTACTGCACCTCTATAAAGTAAAAGCCATAAAGTAATAGCGATTAAACTAAAAACAGCCCCACCTAGGAAAAAGGGACGAAAGCCTAATCGAAATATGGGGAGGATTTTTTGTTCTTCTTTTAAATCAGTAATTTGCATCATAGTGTGTGTCAAATAATGAGTAATGATATATTAACGTATTTCCAATAATAAACGTTGTGATAAATCAACGCTTATTAAAATTTATGTGCCTGTCTTATTTTTTCAAATGATTAATGTTAACTGGCTGGTTTTTCTAATTGATACATTTCATCTGAAATGTAGTCTAGCTTTTCGGCTAACAATTTT
>Ga0209712_10002780_pt1 | contig 14370 bp, 10 predicted proteins | sample ArcOceMetagenome_FD_187443 | JGI IMG/M metagenome (GOLD analysis project Ga0209712, IMG submission 187443) | Marine eukaryotic phytoplankton communities from Arctic Ocean - Arctic Ocean - Greenland ARC118M Metagenome (SPAdes) (version 2) | ecosystem: Environmental > Aquatic > Marine > Oceanic...
CATCAAATACCGCTATGATAGCAGTAAGAGGTAGTGCAATCTTCCCAAGGAATCTCAACACAGTGCCTGCAGCTTTAGTTATCTTAGCCATTTGTGCACCAGCTTTAGCAACTGCAGAAGCTCCCATACCAGCACCAGCAGCGCCTACGCCAGCAACACCTTTAACAGCACCACCAACTTGACCTACCATGCCTGCAGCTTTAGCCATTGTGCCTGTCTTCTGGCCTCCTCCGAAGAGCATACGAGAGAACATTCCACGACCTTTGAGACCATCGTCTAGCAAGGCTATCTTCGCCTCTGCTTTGCTTATCTGAGAACTAATGACCTGAGAGTCTAGTGTAGCAGCACGCTCTGCTCCGAAACTTTTTAAGCCTGAAATCTTACCACCTTTCTGAATCTCCTTTCCACCTTGTAATCGAGTAATCTCTTTACGAAGTTTCTTGATATCACCCATAGCTCTGCGACTACCACCTTCGGTACCCCACATGATCTTGTTCATCAATCCTTGCTTACCAGTAACAGTAGTAGATGCGGTTCTGAAAGTGTCGAACATAGCATTCGCAGACTTTGAGAACTTCGCTATCATTGAAACTGCAGCAACACCGAACATAGCGGCTAAAGAAACAGCCACAGCCTTCATAGTTCCAGACAGACCTTCGAATGATTCCTTTAACTTGTCTAGTTTAACAGGGTCTAAGAATTGAGTAGTATCTACTTCAATCCCATGGACATCCGCAAGTACCGAGTTCACTTCTTTTACAGTCTCCTGAGTAGTCCCTGTGACCGTGTTATACATCTTCGTGAACCAGCTAGTGATTCCAGTATATGCTTTCTTAGCAGGATCCACGACAAAGCCTACCATCTTAGTAAACCATTCCCCTATGGCGTTAACCGTGTCAGGTACTACGGAGTGTCCTACAAGATAATCCCACATTTGGTAGAACCAATGCTTAACATCTTGAATACCTTCCCACAAACCGTCCCACATATCTGACCATTTGATGTTAGCGACATAGTCGAACACCTTCTCTACTGGACTAGCGATAAACGTGTATGCGTCTTTCATAACTCCATACAGATCAGAGGTTTCTGTACCTAAAGTACCCCACACCCCAGACCAATTAATGTTGCTGACGTAATCGTAAGCAGCTTTTAAAGGCTTCTCTAGAAACTCGTAAGCTCCCTTGGTTATGTCCCAAGCGTCTTCAGCGAAGTGTCCTAATTCGTGCCAAGCTCCAGCCCAATCTAAATTCTTGAGGTAATCAAACGCGGACTTGATGGGCTTTTCAAAGAACTCGTAAGCTCCCTTGGTCTTGTCCCACACAGCACTTGTGCTATCTGTTAAGACTTTCCAAGCGGCATTCCAATCGAGTTTCGATACATACTTAAAGGCTGCGCCTACAGTATCTTCGAAGAACTTCTCGATATTCTCTACACCTGCCGAGAAAACTGAGAACATTTCAGTCTTTTTGAAACCAGCCATCCAGTTCAACCAGACAACTTGCATTCGTTGTATCGCGACAGTAAACCCATCAGTGAATCCTTCAAACTTTTCAAATAACTGTACTACTGCATACCCAGCTATGCCTCCAACGAGGAACAGAGGGTTAAGCATCATAGTTTTTGTTAATGCCATGACTCCCATAGCAATAGCTTTAAACTTTGAAACAGCAAATGCTACGAAGAATACTCCCGCAGCAGCTGTTACACCTACTAGTATTTTCTTAAATACCTTCCAACCTTCTCCATTTTCTAATATAGACTTTAAAAGGAGCTTGAGTGGACCTGAGATGAGGGATGAGAAAGAGTTAGACATCTCTGCCATAGTAGCTTTAACTCGGTTTAGCAATACTGATAGATTGTCTTGTACAACCTTGTAAGCATCGTCAACAGTTCCAGCAGCGTCTCTCATCTCTTTGTGTACTGTTTTAAATTTATCAAAGTTTTGCAAAAGAACAGCGACCGAAGCGATAGCTTCTTTCGAGTCGAAGAGCTTACCTAACTTGTCTGCCATTGTTCCTGCAGCTTTGTCGTCCTCAAGAGCAATTTTAAGACTCTCTAGTGTCCCTAAAAATCCGTTAGCTTGTACTCCTGTGGTTCCCCATTGTAGCCCCAATCTAGCAGCTTCTTTTGCCGCACCTGGAGTCACTTTTATAAGGTTGCCCATTATCGCACTCAAACCTGTTGTGGCTTGGTTTGTCTCAATAGCTCCTGCTGTTAGAGTAGCCATTGATGCTGCGTAATCGTCCATCGAACCACCAGCAGTTTTAACTATAGGTGCGACCATGCCGAAAGTTTTACCTAACTCTTCAACGGTGGTCTTGCCGTACTTTACTGCTAAGAATAGTTTATCTGTAACTTCTGCTGCAGAAATGCTTGCATCTTCCCACACGTTAATGCCAGATGTGACCACAGCTACTGAACCTGCCAAGTCAGTGTTACCTGCCACTGCAAGTTTGGTTGCAGCATTTAACCTGTTTAATGCCTGAGCACTGTCCTTGGCTCCAGCCGAGATTATGTCGTAATACCCCTTTGTGGTTGCATTAACGTCTGATCCATACAGTTTAGCTATGCCGAACACAGCTTTCTCAACCTTACCTAATTCCTTAACACCGAGTGTTCCGATCTGCTTGATGCCGTCTTCGAACCTAGCAAACTCTCTCAGAGAGCTGGTCACAAACATTCCGACAGCTACTGCACTGAACGCTGCAGTCATGCCGTGTATTAGTTTAGTTGTTCCAGATACCTTTCTGTCCAACCTTTTTAGGCTATTAGTCCCCGCATTCGCAGTCTTCTTGAATTGTCCAGAAGCACCTCTTAGCTTGGTAGACATATTGTCTATGTTACCAGTGACTCTCTTCATACTTCTTTCTAGCTTTGTAGTGTTCGCTTTGAGCTCTACCGTACTTGTAAATTCAGCCATCGTATGCTCCTATATTTTATTCTTATTGTGTGCGTAATTGGTCTATTGGATTGGTGTGAGCTTTGCTTGGATTACCTTCTTCATCGAATAATCCAGTTTCGATCAATGATTTCCTCAAATGATCTGGAGTGTTCTCCCAATCTACTGCCGAGTTACCGCCACGATTCTTCTTTTTCTTAGGATCGCCATATGATAACTGAGGATAGATGTCTTCAGGTGTGAGATCTATCTGTTCTTTACTACCCATTGCACCAGCTATCTGAGTAACCAATGTGATTATCTCTGTAGCTGACCTGATGTAATGAGGCTCTTGTCCTATCCCGAAATTAACGAAGTACTCTTGATACAGTTCGTATTCTCGGAGGGTTAATTTGTCTTTTAAGAGAGACATCGGTATGCCCAGTTCCAATGACAGAGCTACTTCAAATCTCTCAATAGGTGTCATTGGTTCTGGAGTTGACATTACGCTTCTTCAGCTTCTTCGTCAGCTCCGCCAGTAAGACCTGTTAGGTCTAGAATTGCTTCTGAAACCTTGTTCAAGTCTGCAACCGACATTTCTAAAATATGGTTAACGTCATTCTGTACGAAGAACTTCTTACCGTCTTCTGTGATGACACCTTCTACGATGACAGTGGCTGCCATCTGAAGTTCCTTCCCTTCTCCTACACTGCGCATGCGATCAATTGCACCAGCAGATAGTTCCCGAATATGTACCGTACCGCCCCAGTTTTCCATTTCAAGTGTATTGGTTTTTAGGGAGTAGGATTTGAATAGTTCTGATTTGTTCATAATTTGAGTACCTTATATATATATATGTATATTAATTTTGTATGATAATAAATACGCCCTCCTCCAAGAACTGAAAGAGGGCATTTCCTAACCTAAGTTAGATACTACGCAGCGTCATCGTCAAAAGTCAATGCACCGTTTACAACGATTGTAGAGCTTGCTTTTGCAACATCGTCAAATGCAGTGTCGATACCGAACGAGCTTAAGAAGCCGTCAAATACTACATGCTCTGAGTTAGTTCCAGCTGCGTCATTCTTCCACTTAATACCGAAAGAACAAGCTGTTCCGTTAGTAGCAGCTTCGCGCATTGCCAAGTGAGTGCTGTTACGTGGAGCCCAGTACAACTGTGCATCCAACTGACCAGCGTCTAACTGACCACGTAGCTTACCTTTAAAGGCATCTCCGAAAGTAGGAGTTTCGATTACAGAAGCTTCGTTAGAAAGACTGCCGATTTCTGCTACGTTAGGGATTAAAAGAGTAGCACCTACACCGCCAACGAAAGCTTGATCTTGTTCGATACTTACAGTTACACCGCCAACAGTGTCTTCCACTATTAGAGAAGAGTTTCCTGCAGCAGCTACTAGAGTAGCAGTGAATACGCCTGCAGTTACAGTTCCACCAGTGATGTCTGCATCAGCTGCAATAGCAGCCTTGACAGTAGCAGCTACAGTAGCAGCAGTAGCAGCATCTGCGACAACAGCAACTATAGAGTTGATGCGTCCAGTAACAGCGTTAGTGTAACGTATAACTAAGTTTCCTGCTACTGCAGTAGTAACTGTAACAGTCACTGTGAATGTCTTAGCAGTAGGGTTTGTGCCTGTAACAGCGAACCAAGAACTAGGGTTTGTTAGCTCTGCTGCTGATAAGGCAGTAGGACGAAAGTACAGCTCGGAAAAGCTGGTTACGAACTTTGAAGATAAATTAGCCATTTTTGGCCTCCTGATAATTATTGTTTATTGTTTTATTACTCGTAGTAGTCGTAGTCAAAATCTATGACATACCTTAAATATCCATTGTCACTGTCAGACAACTTTTTCAGTTGCCCCACATGTGTGTATAGTGTACCCACTTGATCAGTCCCAGAGTTGCCACCTTGGAAGCCCATAATACTGTCGATATAATCAGACAGTCTACGGACATTTGAGGTACCAGCATCCTCTTGCACAAACAAAGTAAACCTGACAAATCCTGAAGTTTTTCTCATACCTCTGTTGAAAGCTCTAACGTTAGAACCTCCATCTACTAGCCCGACAATTAGCCAAGGTGTATCTGCTAAGTCTAACACTCTCGTCCGTTCTACTACATCGTGTGCTTCTGCAAACGGTATGGCACCAAGAGATTCTGGGTTAGTTATGTCGTAGTTGTCAAAGAATCGTTTTTCTACGATCTGTCTTACTGCTTCAAAACTCATGATTACCTCCTTGATCGAACGGCAGCTAAAGCTACCTTGGTTATCCCGTTAGGGGCTTGTCTAGATAATCCGTCTTCTAGCCTTTCCATATAAGGCAGACCATTGCTGATATACACATTAGGAAATCCTCTAACATCTAGAGCGTAGTTAGGGACAGAAGGGGCAGTACTGATAGTGATCTCGTAGTCTGGATTCTCGACATCTATGTGCCAATTTCCTCTAGCTCTGCCACTTTTCACAGGAGTAACTTTAATTATCTCTCCGAACAGATCAAAGGCGAACGCCTTATACTGTAACTCTGAGACATTCGTCACTTTTGTAGTTAGTACTTTCCCAAGATTGTTTAAGTTAACTTTTTTAGCCATTACTTTCTCCCTAGAGTTATTTCCCACAGACTGTTCTGAGGAGATAGACTAAGCCGAGATACAATCCACTTTTGGTCACCGATAGTATAGACTTGGTCTACGTCGGGTGCAAAACTGATATTCTGAGGTAGTATCATAATATTGGCAGTAACATTGTAGACTTCTTCTTCTTGAGAGTTGTACTCTGTATTAAGAAGGACTACGTTGAAAGTGTGCAGTATCGCAACGGGTTGTGCGTACGTACCTGTTACGGTATCGTACACTGCCGTTGTTGATGTGTTTACCTGAGAAAATGTAGCTGCGGTGTAAAGATTCTGAGCTGTAAGGGTCTTGTCGATTAATAAGAGAGTTGATGGGATATTAACAGCCATCGCTACCTCCTATTAATTGAGACAGAGTGCACCTGTCGGATAGCTGGATCTGATTCCTTTACTGATTTTAAGAAGTCACTTACGATACGGTGTACCTGATATGGCATATCCGTAAGGTATTCGGTGTTCTCTCTTAGTTGTAGAGAAAGCCCACCGAGAGACAGGTTAGACAACTGATCATCGTATTGACTTACAGTTGTGGCTCCTGAGTTTCCACGCTCTATTAAATAGAGTGCTAGCTCCGCAGTGGCGTCTTTTATAAAATCGGGAATAGTCTTGTTATCCAAGAACTGAGTGTATAGGGTAAGATTAAGAGCTTTCTCAACCTCACTTCTATAGAGACCAGCACGTGAACCTTGGTTTATCGTATTCCGTGAAGGAACAAAACTCCGAGGCCACGCTAATTTCTGATCTGCATCTTCAGGTGCACCAATCCACACTTGACGATTTAGGATATCCGTTGCCCAGTAAAGAGCAGACGTACGGGTGCTTTCAGTAGCTGCAACATAAGCATTGTTCGCAAGACGACGAGCGTGGTAGTAGTCAGCTTCGTCTAAAGAAGCAAAGCTATTGTAGCTATTAACTACTCCACTCGTTATTTCGTCTGCGTAAGTTATGATAGCAGGTATTGTTAATGATTGTGTCATTTGAACACCCTCCTAAGTATGTTTAGATTTGGCCTTTAAGAATACCTAAGGCAGAGAAGTTAGCCATACCGACATACCACTTAACGCGAGTAATATCAGCATCAACGTCTTCACGAGCGCCTAACTTAGCAACTTGAATACCAGAAGAGTTTTGTGCAGTCAAACCACAGATACCGTGAGAGAAAGAACCGTCATCGACAGTACCAACAAATACGTTAGCAGGGTTGGCGCCAACACCAGCGTTACCGCCAGCAGCAGAAGCTTGCTCAGCAATACTAGAATCTACGAAGTCGTTGCGGTAGATTGGAACACCACGGTAAGACTGTACTTTCATAACGCCACCAGAAGAATTCTTAACTTCAGTAACATCATCAAATCCAGCAGAACCAGACAGACGCAAAGCTTGGGTATACTTGCGTACGCCTTGGCTGTTCATCATGATGTAGTCAACCATTCCGTCTTTGTCATGGATGCTGTCAATGTAGCCGTCTAAACGAGCTAACAAAGCATCAGGCTGACCAGCGGTAGCAAGGACGACAGCATCGTCAGCTTGGACACGACCTTCAAGAGTACAGAAGCGAGACATACCGTCAAAGCCCAATGGACCGTGAACAAGAGTTAAACAAGCGTTGAACAATAAAACACCAGAAGCATTCAAAGTCGCAGCAGTATTAGCGGTAGCAGCGGTAGCGAATGGGCCTGTGAACACAGTACCGTTAACGATAAGACCGTTAATAGTGATGTTAGCAGTTGCGCCAACAATACTAGCAGCAAGGTTAGCAGCAGTTACAGCTACGCCATCAACTCCAGTACCAGAGAGATCAAAAGTAGGAGTAGCATTTGCAGTTGCAGATAAGATAGCACCTTGTACTACAGTGTCGTAGAACTCAGAAATAGTTGGGGTAGAAGTAGCATTAAGAGTTGGTGTGCCAGTTAAAAGCTGTGGATCAGCAATGATACCACGAGCAACACTGCTCTCTTGACCGTTGATCATAAGATCCATAAACTTACGGCCAACGCCTTTAGCTTTAGCAGCAACTTGTACAGCAGTAGCGTCATTGTAGTCAGAACCTACAGCTTGTACCAAACCATTTACTTGTGCATCACCAATGATGGTGGTAAGCTCAGTAGAGTGGCGAGTGTGAGTCATTTGGTCTTTGTTGATACCAGAAACGCCAGTACGCAATACGCTTACTAGAGATTGGGGATCAACGCCAGCTGCTTCACGGTTATAGGCTAGAGCGTTGCCCTGAATACCTTTAAACGGAAGGTGCTGGTAGAACTGGTTTACAGTTACGATTGAATCGATAATGCCTTTTACAAGCATGTCATTTGTTAGGTCGCGTTGTGCGCCTAGAGTTAATCCTGAAATAGCCATTTATGGCCTCCATTATAGTTGTTGCCCCTGTTGGGGTAGTTTTGATTTAGCCTGAAATTAGGCAGTAGAATTAGTATCTCCCAGACACTATTAACGCATATTCGCCAATCCAGCTAGAATTAAGTCAGTAGCATTACCTGACTCTCTGTCTTGGACTGGGGTATCGGATGGCTGACCTGCGCCTGTTCCTTGAGATTTATTAAATAGATGGGGAGCTTTGTCACTTAATCCGTCTAACCATTCTCCAACAGAGAGCGGTGTGATAGCGTCAGCGCCATACATTTTTAAACCATCGTTGTCATAAGCGACAGGACGTCCGTCTTCAACCTTGAAAGTAGCTCGGCCTCTGGTCAACACATCTTCAAGAGCAGACGATGCCACTCCTAGATCTGCTGACAAAGATGCTAACTCTCTGTCGATAACTAACGAGCTAAACTGTGTCTCGTAGTTCTCAAGCTGGGTATAGAGTTCTGTCAGAGTTTCATCGTGACCTCCCCTCATATCTCCCAGCTCTTTATCTTTTGCAGCTAACACTTCTTGAACTCTGCGTTCGATTAGTGTATCTACGTCACCTTTGTCAATAAGCTCTTGATCATCGATCTGACGCTGCTTCTCAGCCATTGCTGATTCTTGTTCTTGAAATTGGTTCCACTTCTCCAGATCAACTCCTGAGAACTTAGATTGGAGAGCTGCAGATTCAGTCTCTCTGTCTTCGATCTGCTGTCGTAAAGAAATGTTGTTCTCACGGAACTCGTCGAGTTTACCTTTTGCGGTAACTCCCTCGACTTGTGTCATGTTAAAAACACCTTCATCGTTTTGAGTATATAAGGCTTCATAGCCTTCTGGAATGTCTGCGACATCATTGTATGTGTATTGAATAGCCATTTTTAGTGGTCTCCTATTTCCCCGAAATAAGGGTATTATTAATGAAAGAAGTAATCGAGCTCATCGAAATCTTCGAAGTTATAACCGCCTAGCTCTAGTATATCTTTCTTGTTTATGTCCTCTATTACCCAAGTTCTTCCATCGACTTCTCGAGTGGATTGTCCCTTGGAGAGAACAGTCTTTTTAGTTACTTTGATCTTACGACCAAATTCATCTCTTGAGTATTTAACCATTTCTACGCCCTGCGATTTAAAATGTTTATATAGTTTCTCAAGTATGTTTTCGTTTTTGTACATCTTGACGAAAGCCTGTTTAGTAGCTTTCTTCATAAGAGACATATTACCTGCGTGTGCACCGAAGCTGTCGTGTATCATACTGAAATCTTTGACACCTTGTTTAGCCATTGCGTTAACTACGAGAGACTTATGCTCTGCGTCGAATGCGTGGATAATGTTAGGAGCGAAAGCTCTCTCTTGTTTTGACCAATTCATCTCGTCGGTCTCAACTCGAACTTCAACACTTATCCTGCCACCTGCACCATCGTCTAGTTCTACTTGTCTCGTCTTATCTTGAAAGTACGACATACGGAATGGATTGCCTACATTAGGAGTTCTCATAGAAATCTCTGTTTTACCAGAGAGTGTGTGAGCCTCTGCAAGTTCGTTGAGTACGGTTCTTGTCCTGAAACCTTCAGGGAACTCGTTCTCAGATGCCTCTAGTATAAGTCTTCCGATTCTCAGCTTCTCTCCAACAGTAGGTCTATCGAAGAGTAACTCTCCATTAACTTCTGTACCTTTGAGTGCTTCGAAGTACGACTCTCCTAGAGTAGATGGGCCAGCGTTATACTGACTCGTCATCAAGCCTTTCTTAACAGACTTACGTCTCTTGCTGTGCGACATTCCTTCAAATACGTATTTCTGGACAATCGGATCATCTTTGTACTTAGTCTTAGCTAATGTCTCAACAGCGTCTCGAGTTTTGATGTAAGCATCTGCCACACCATTACGCTTAGTCATGTTCACTGCCGCAGCAGTAGACTTGTCTCGTGAGATAGCAGCTATGTGCTGTAGCACGTTAGTCGTTCCGTCTATCTGTACTGGGATTCTGCTCTTGAACTTGCTTAGCTTGTTGCCAGCTCTCGTCCATTCTATCATCTCAGCTCTTTCTTTAATCATTGCGAGTAGTTGTACTGCTCCGTCTCCACGTGGGTCAGCTGCCACAGCAAGTTTCTTGACTTCATCAAGAACGCTCATTGTGCCACCTTCACCTTTTGGTATCTTGTACTTTACGTCGATACCTCGGAGGTTGCGAAATACACCTGTTGAGATCCAGTCAGACTTAGTCCTCCACCAATCATTGGCGAATGGGTCTGCAGCTGTCTTGAGTATAAGCTCGTCGTCCATTAGATCATAGAGTTTGTTCCTCTCCCTGAGAGGTATCTTGTCAAACCCTGCAATATTCATAAACGCTTGCTTGTAATGGTCCATGCCATCCTTACCCATTTCTACAGCATTGTCAAAGAGCATCAGACCTCTGTTGAAGTCATCTCCTTGCCATTGCAGAGCTGTCGCATTCGAATAGGTACGTCCGTACTTATCGTTGCTCATCCCATTGTAGAACTTTTGATCTCGTAGACCTCTAGCGGTAGTCAAGGCTCTATTAAAGCTATCGTACTTGCTTCGTGATACTACATCTCTCTTCATCTTAGGTGGAGATGGGATGAATTCATCACCATTACTCCGTAGTTTTGTTAGCACATCGTAGGTGTAACCGTTAACTCTGATAGCTGTACCAGCTTCTGAGTCTAAGTTGTCCAATGATGCTTTTGATCTTCCGTCCCTGTACTGCAGTTCTACCCAGTCCTTATCAGAACCTCGGATAGCGGCTTCACCTGTGTCTTCATATAGACCGTGAGTGAGTCTTCCTCTGCCGTACTTCGGAGCTTTGAATCGAGGCAGTCCATCGACATCGTAGTTCTTCTTGTTCTCTAGTAACAGAGTCTCCCATTCAGGGTTGTCTGCTTTCAATGTCCAAGATGTAACTTCTTTGACTTGGTAATCTGCTTTGATCAGTTGCACCGACTTTAGTCTCTTAACGTTTCCAGTTTTAACAAGAGAGTTCATAAGATAGTTTCCTATCCTTAGAGCGTCATCTTCCTCTGGGTCAAGAATCTTGTGGAACTTATAGTAGTATTGTTCTCCCAGCTTCTTTACAGCTTGGATGTACATTGAACCTTTCTGAGTGGACGCTAACGCAACTTCGTTGGTTAATCGTGCCAGCTCTACAGGGTCGTCGTTCTTTAGTAAGTTCGCTTCCTTATAGAAAGGAGAGTTAGGTTTACGGTAGTCTTTCTCGATATCTTCAAGAATGTTGTCATTGGTCGCTCTAAGTATAGGGCCATCGGATTCTAATTCCCAATCTGCTCCTACTTTACGTCGAGTTTCTCTGACATCTACTATCCGCTCTATGGATTTCTCTCTTCTAAGAAGTCTACTGAAAGCACCTTCTGTGCCCAGTTCTTTCTTAGCTTTCTTAGCTATCCGCTCTCGTTCTTTGACTCTCTTCGCTGCATCCATATTATAGAGCTTGTCTATCTTAGGAGTAACGTAGCTCACATTAACTGGCCCCATTCCTTCTTTCAGGAAGTCGTCCAGCTTGGTGCGAATAAAGATATCGGGTATCTCTGTGTCAGGAACTTTTACTTTACCTTTCATATACAATCGAGCATCTTGATACATCTGAGCATCTTGTAGGTATTGTCCTAACTCATCTCTGAGTTCTGGGGGCAATCCTCTGCCAGAGAATACCTTATCTTTAAACTTAGCAAACATAGCATTGTTTAAGATAGCATCGTTGATTAGTATCTTCTCTCCTGGATTTGTCCTAGAGATTATGAACTGTACTTCTTTAGATTTAATTCTGTTACCGAACTTGGTAATACTGGATGTCCTCATCCTTACTCCGTCCTGTAGTAGGCCGAAATAAAGGGATAGAGAGTCTTGTACGTTGAGTCCTAAGTCTACGCTGAGTTCCGTTGCCGTCTGTCCTGCGAAGCTTCTGAGGTTCCTACTGCCAATACTGGCTATACGTTTCTTGTATTTTGTAGATTCAGCCAGTGATGGAGCTTTCTCGAACAGACCTTTCTTGTCTTGGTTCAGACTTGCCTTAGCAGTCTTCTTGCCAGACTCGGAGACCAGAGCATAACGCTTCAGTTTCTCTAAGCTATCTGTAGTACGCATCTCTGCTCTAACAAGTCTGCTGAAATAAGAGTTAACCGAATTCTTCAGAGCGTTGTTCATGTAGCCTACGAACTCTCCTTCTATGAAAGAGAAGTTCTCACTACGAGCTACCGTCAACAGCGACTCTATCATCGGCACACTTCGCTTAGTTCCTACGATATCCTTAGACTCTTCAAATATCTCCAGCAGTATCTCTCGATTAGCTGAGGTTATCTTAGTGTCTTTTGAAATCTTAGAAATAATCTCATCGTATACTAAACTCTCTGTGTCATTCAACTTAGCTGTAGACCTCAAGCTCAAGTCACCCTTACGTAGCCCTTCAATCCTCTCGAATCTCTTAGCAGTGTGGTTGTAGAAAGCAAGACGTTTACCTCTGTTACCTATGAAGTCTTTGAAATCAACAGGTGCGTAAGCATTGTTGTATTCGAATTCACTTGCATCAGCATTCTTTAGAATGTAACCCATCAAGTCTTTGTCTGTCTTAGAGACGTTCCTGCCTGTTTGCAGCTTCCCCTCGAGAATAAGGAACTTACCTTTCTCAACGAGAGCAATCCTCTCTGCGGCTTCTTTCGAGGCTCCAGAGTTAGCTTTGAACTTGTCAGTAGACTTTAGCTTTAGTACCGTTTCTGGGACTAGCTCTTTCTGAGCATACAGGTTAGCAACTTCTTCAGGAGTTCTCGATCTACCCTTCTGGGTAACGAACCTACTCATGGTCACTTTGCCAGCTTCCCATAGTGCTACTGCTGCATCCGAACCAAGCACCTGCTTGCGAACTTTACCATCTTGAGACTTTAGCCATTCATCGGCATCTCTGTACGTACAAGGGCTGTGGCAGACTTTAGGTCCAAGAGGTTTGCCGACAGTCTTGCGTTTATCATTAGGTATTCTCTGCCATTTCTTAGGAACAGATAACTCTAGCTCTTTACTGGTCTTCAGTAATGGGAGCATAGTAGATCTGCAGTTGAAATGTAGAGGAGGTTGTCTAAATTCGTGACCACCTTCTATGTTTCTATAACCGCCATCTTCAAATACCCACTGGTCTCCAGAGTAAGCTCTGCATATAGCAGTAGTGTTTGAGTCAAGATGAGCCAAGAACTGTACACCTTTGATAACATCTGTGTTAGCTAAGTAGGTTTCTTCTCGAACCCTATTAGATACGGATGAGATCGAAGTACGAGCTAATGTGTTAGCTTGATTCTTGGATACATTTATGATACCGTCTTTATATTTGTTAGCAGCTGAGCCTCTAATACGCCCAGAAAGCGTCTCTATGTCCTCGTTGTTTTGATAAGACATTCGTACAGCGTCCTTGAACTTTTCCTGTACACGCTTGGTTTGACGGCTCCACACCTGTGATTGTGGGATGCCCTCAACTATTAAATTGTCAGCAATAGTACTGATCTTCTTTGGAGACAAGGTCTCAGTTGCGATCTGTATAGTGCCGCTACCTGTGGCAGCTTTGTTTAACGAGCCTATCGCAAATTGGGTCTCTAAATCTCCGACAGAGATAAGACCGTCACGGACAGCTTGTTTTATTAATTTGTGGGATGTCTCTATTGATTTAGCACCTTCCTTCATCAGAGATCTTATACGCTTAGCTTTGAGCTTGTTGCCCTTGGCTGTATAGAAGTCGTACTTGTTTACCTTATCTAAAAGGTCGTCAGATAGATCTTTATAGAACTTTCCGAGTACTGCTTCTTGATTGTTTGAAATTTGTTGTAGTTGTAGGGCATGTAGTGTTAGTTCATCTAACAACTCGTCCACAACCTTCTTCTGCGTCACACTGTCTAAGTGTTTACGTTGTGAAGATATTACTTTGGTTAAGTCTTTCTTAGCCATGTAGTCGAACTCCTTTTGGTAGAACGCTTTGTGGTTTAAAAGTAAGCAAGCAGTCCCCTACCCCCGAAGGGATAGAGACTCTTGTGTAGGTATTACTTACCTATCTTGCGGTAATGTTCTTTAACTTTGTTACCTGCTTTCGTAGTGTATCCAGGAATACGAACTATTCCCGCCTTAGCCAGTTCTTTGTCAGTCATCCTCGCTGCAGCAGCTGTTAGCTCCGCAGTACCGCCACCATCTAAGAGCACCTTCATGCCAGCCTTGCTTTTGAGCGAGTTTCTGTTAGGAGTCTTAGGCTTAGGCTTAGCAGCCTTGGCAGCATCTTTGGCAGCTGATTTAGCAGCACCCTCGTCTATCATTCGGAACATCTTAGCTTGAACTTCAGCATGGCGTTCAGCGTACTTATCTTCCATAGCCTTCATCAGTCTCTCTGGGAATGTTCCAACTTTTTCTGGAAGTTCCTTTACACTTGATGCGAGTTCCTCTACCTTTTCTACGGATATTCCATAAGTTTTAGCAACTT
>Ga0209712_10002782_pt1 | contig 14368 bp, 12 predicted proteins | sample ArcOceMetagenome_FD_187443 | JGI IMG/M metagenome (GOLD analysis project Ga0209712, IMG submission 187443) | Marine eukaryotic phytoplankton communities from Arctic Ocean - Arctic Ocean - Greenland ARC118M Metagenome (SPAdes) (version 2) | ecosystem: Environmental > Aquatic > Marine > Oceanic...
CTTAAGTACGCTCTCGTTCAGCTTGTTCTAACAACCAAATATTAAATTTTTGTACATGAGCCTGCACAGGCTTATTTGATGGCGTCGCCAAAAAGAAGGACTCTGAGGCTGCTGTCGTCTGCGTAAAGGGGGCAATAAGACGTCCACTGGCAAGCATTTGGTTTGCTACTGAGGTTCTGCTTAAGGCAATGCCATGACCCAAGGCGGCCATTTCCATTGCCGTCATCAAAGTATCAAAATGAATACCCTGTGAAGGGTCAATATTGTGATGGCCAAGGTTTTTTAACCAATGGCCCCAGCCTTCTTCATAACCTACAACATGCAGTAAGGTGTACTCGTTGAGGCCGCTGGCAGAGCGTGGAACGGCCTGACCATTCAACAGTTCAGGACTGCAAACCGGTATAAGCTGATCCCAAGTTAGACGCTCTGAATTAAAATCTTTCCAGTTGCCTTTGCCATAAGTGATCTCAATATCAGCTTCTATGTCGGGACCTGCATTCCAAAGATTACTGGTAAAGCGTAGGTCAATATCAGGGTGTTTCACACGAAAATCTGCCAGTCTTGGCGCTAGCCAAGTATTAAAAAACACCAGATTAACTTTTATAGTGAGGGTTCGACTGCGCTCTTTTCCAAATATCTCGTCGGTTATCAGTGCAAGATTTTCAAGAGATTTACGCACCCCAGGTATATAGGATTGCCCTGAATCTGTTAGCTCTAAGCTTCTTGGTAAACGTTTAAAAAGTGCACAACCAAGCTGAGATTCTAAGCCTTTAATTTGTTGACTCAGAGCAGCCTGCGTCATGTGTAGTTCAGCCGCAGCCTGAGTGAAATTGAGAAGACGGGCAGCGGCTTCGAAAGATCGCAACCAATTTAATGGCGGAAGTCTTTTTTTCATTATAATAATCTCTACTATTTAGCTGGTTGCACTATCAGGGCCGTCAATTAATGAACCCAGTTCCACTGCAGCTGTCCAAAGAAGATCACTATAGCCGATTAATTGGTCTAAGCTTTTTCTAAGCACCGGCGCGTGGCTAAAAAGGCAGGCACAGAGATTATTATCACTGTCTAAAATCGGAACACTACACCCTACCATACCGTCGACAAATTCTTCGTTGTCGGTACTTATTTTACGACTTTTAATGGCTACCAACTCAGCTTCAAGCGCTTGTGCATCGACAATGGTATTACGCGCATATTGTCGTAACGGTAAGTGACTAATAATTTTGTGGCGGCGCTGTTTAGGCAGTGAGCTGAGATATAGCTTACCGCTAGCAGTGCACCAAGCTGGCGTGTGACTGCCCACCTGAAGATTTAGCTGCAGTGGCCAGTCGGATTGGACCCTATCGTAATAAACCATTTCAGTGCCCTTGGGGATGGCGATACCACAGGTCTCGCCAATCTGTTGTGTTAACTGCTCAAGGATCGCTCTTCGGGCTGCACTAAAACGCTCACTATGTAGCACCCCCCAAGCAACACCATGCATCCGTATCCCGGGGATGATTAAACCGCGCAGGGTAGTTTGCACAAAGCCATCGTCTTCCAGTTGCTTAAGAAGACGATGAATACTGGGTTTGGGAATATGCAAAAAAATGGCAAGATCGGCTGGCGACAATGGTCGCTCAGCCTTAGAGACCGCTTCAATGATCTGCATGACTCGCGAAACAGCAGAGCCTTTTTCTCTTAAGCTACTTTGCATAGTAATAGACTTAACTCATGGTTGGCATAGAGAACATTGCCCCTTCACGCACACCTGCTGAAGGCCAGCGCTGAGTAATGGTTTTACGTTTGGTATAGAAACGAACCGCATCCGGACCGTAAGCGTGCAAGTCGCCAAACAATGAGCGTTTCCAACCACCAAAACTGTGATAAGCCACAGGCACCGGTAGAGGAATATTGATGCCCACCATGCCCACCTGAATATTGTCTGAGAAATACCGCGCCGCTTCACCATCACGGGTGAAAATACAGGTGCCATTGCCGTATTCGTGGGCATCAATAAGATCCATGGCCGCCTGCATAGTATCCACACGGATCACTTGCAGTACCGGGCCAAAAATCTCTGCCTTATAACTCTCCATATTAGGTGTCACACCATCGATTAGTGTACCGCCAATATAGAAACCATCTGCATGGCCTGCTACATCGGGATGGCGACCGTCCACAACAATGTTCGCTCCTTGCTGCTCGGCACTATCGATATAGCCCATTACCTTGTGCTGGTGTTGCTGGGTGATCACCGGGCCAAAGTCATTTTTACTGTCATCAAAGGGCCCCACTTTTAAAGCTGCCATGGCTTTTTGCATTTTGCTAACTAAAACGTCACCTGCAGCATCACCCACGGCAATAGCGACAGAAAGCGCCATACAGCGCTCACCGGAAGACCCAAAAGCGGCTCCTAATAACTGGTTAACCGCATTGTCCATATCGGCATCGGGCATTACGATCGCATGATTTTTAGCGCCGCCTAATGCTTGACAACGTTTACCATTGGCGCTGGCCGTGGTGTAGATATACTCTGCGATCGGTGTAGAGCCAACGAAACTGACCGCCTTGATATGTTCATTGTGCAAAAGGGTATCAACCGCTTCTTTATCACCATTGACGACATTCATCACGCCGTCAGGCAGACCCGCTTCTTTTAGTAAGGAAGCAATAAACAGGGTTGAACTGGGGTCACGCTCGGAGGGCTTAAGTATAAAGCAGTTGCCACAGACAATCGCCATGGGATACATCCACAGCGGCACCATGGCTGGAAAATTAAAAGGGGTAATTCCTGCTACCACGCCCAGTGGCTGAAACTCACTCCAGGAATCGATATTGGGCGCAACATTTTTACTGTGCTCCCCCTTTAACAGCTCAGGTGCACCGCAAGCATATTCGACGTTTTCAATGCCTCGTTGCAACTCACCTGCGGCGTCATGAGCAATCTTACCCAGCTCTTCGCCGATCATTTGGCAGATTTTGTCAGCATGTTGTTCAAGTAGATCTTTAAATTTGAACATCACCCTAGCACGCTTAATCGCGGGGGTGTTGCGCCACGAAGGATACGCCGCTTGCGCCGCCGCAATCGCTTCTTCTACAGTGGCTTTAGAGGCTAAAGCAACCTGTTTGCTAACCACACCTGTTGAAGGATTATATACATCCTGGGTGCGCTCGCTTGCCGTAGTCATTTGACCGTTAATGAAGTGTCCTACTGTTTTCATGGGTATTTCCTCAAAATAAAATGGTGTATCACCAAAGCTTTTTATAAATTTCAATAATGTCTTCAGCACTGGGTACCCGTGGATTATTACCCGGAGAGCCAGAAGCTAAGGCCTGTTCAGCCATAATATCTAGGTTGCCAAAAAAGTGTTCTCGGGGGATACCAAATTGCAGTGGCGAAGGCACCTTTAGCTCTTCATTAATAGCATAAAGCTCGGTCATCAGTTTCACATTGGCACTTGCATCGCTATCTACCATGTTTGCAACCCCCATGGCCCGAGCACAATCAGCATAACGCTTCACCGCTGCCGGAATAGAGTATTCAGTTACCATCGGTAACAACATGGCGTTAGATAACCCATGAGGGACATGGTAAAACGCGCCAATCGGGCGACTCATGCCATGCACTAAGGCCACCGAGGCATTAGAGAAGGCAATACCCGCTAATGTAGAGCCAAGCATCATCGCTTCCCGTGCCTCTTTATCGTTACCATTGTGGAAAACCCGGCGCAGATTAGGCGCCAGTAGCTTCATTGCGGCGATGGCTTGAGTATCACTGTAAAGGCTAGCCTTTTTACTCACATAAGCTTCCATGGCATGAGTCAACGCATCGATACCTGTGTCTGCTGTGGTGCGAGGTGGAAGACTGAGCGTTAGCGTGTAATCAACCAGCGCTGCTGTTGGCATAAAGCCAATACCTACGCAGAGCATTTTCTCATCATTGGTTTCATCGGTAATAATGGTGACACGTGTGGCTTCAGAGCCCGTTCCCGCGGTAGTGGGGATGGCAATAATCGGTAGCCCTGGCTCTGATACAATACGAGGGAATTTATAGTCGCGCATAACACCCCCATATTTACCAAGGATACTGATAGCTTTGGCACTATCAATAGGGCTGCCACCGCCTATAGCAATTATCGAGTCATAGTTACCCTGCCTGACCTGATCGACACCAGCTTGAATAGAGCTAACGGTTGGCTCAGGAACAGTATCATCGAACACATCAGAGCTGATATTGAGTGCATTGAGGCTATCTTGTAGCTTAGCGACATACCCTAGCTGCACCATCATTTTATCAGTCACAATAAGGGGGCGCTTACAGCTAAGCGCAATGACAATATTGCCAGCTTCATCGCTAGCACCGCCACCCACTTGAAGGATACGCGGAAGTATAATTTGGTTTGACATGATTACTCCACAGGTTTTGTTGTTGAAGGGTTAACTAGACACTGTTCTTTGTTATCGATTGTTTTACCTTCATTATACAGTGACTTACACAGGCCAAAAGTAGCCAAAACAAGCACCACAGAGAAGGGTAGAGCCACAACTATTGATGCGGTTTTTAAAGCCTGCAAACCTCCGCTGTAGAGCAGTACCGCGGCAACAGCACCAATGGCAATACCCCAGAAAATTCGTAATTTAGCAGGGGGGTCGTTCTTACCCATCGCCACCAGCGTACAAATGACCAGGGTTGCCGAATCAGCCGAGGTGACAAAGTAGGTCAGTAACATAATGGTGCAGATGGTAGCCATAACACCTGTCAGTACATACCCAACATCCAGTAATTCAATGGTCTTAAATAGGGCTGTTGTAGTATCGGCATTAACAGCAGCGGTTACCCCACCATCGCCAAATAACTCGATATACATGGCACTGTTGCCAAAGATGGTGATCCACAAAACTGTCAGAACAGTGGGTACAATAAGCACCCCAAGAATGAATTCACGAATAGTTCTACCCCGAGAAATACGAGCGATAAAAATGCCTGTAAAAGGTGACCAAGCAAGCCACCAGCCCCAATAAAAAATGGTCCAGTCACCCTGCCACTGTGCATGTTCAGCTGGTGCGAGCCAAACACCCAAAGCCGGGGCATTAATCAGGTAATCCGCTGTATTAGCGACTATGGAGCTGAGTAAATAAAGTGTTGGACCAAAAACAACAAACAGCGCCAAAATTAATAGGGTTAGGGTCATGTTGAGCTCGCTCAGTATGCGGATCCCCTTGTTGACGCCACTTAGCACCGAGGCCGTGGCAACAATAGATATTATGGCGATCAGCAATATCTGAATGGCTGTCGAAATCTCAATGTCAAGCAGATAACTTATGCCAGCATTCATCTGTTGAGCACCCAAACCAAGTGATGTTGCGATACCAAATACTGTACCTAAAACAGCTAACAGGTCTGCGACATGGCCAATCGGACCGTAAATTCTCTCACCAAAAATTGGATAAAGCGCAGAGCGGATCGACAACGGCAGTCCTTTGCGATAGGTAAAATAAGCGAAGGTCATGCCAAGAACAGCATACAGCGCCCAACCATGAAGTCCCCAGTGAAAAATTGCGACTCGCATCGCTACCTGAGCCGCCTCTGCCGTCATACTCTGGGTATCAGATATAAAGGGATTGTGCTGCAAATAATAGATAGGTTCAGCAATACTCCAAAATAAAATACCAATACCGATACCGGCACCAAACAACATAGAAAACCAAGCAAAGTAACTGAATTCAGGTTCGTCTGAATTTGCACCAAGACGTGTTTTTCCATATTTACTGAACACCAACAGCAGGGAAAATATCAGGTAGAAGTTCATTAAAGCGATGTAATACCAACTCAGATTACTGGTAATAAAGTCACGAGCTAAATTAAATACGGTGCCAGCATAATCTGGGTTAATCACCGTAAATAAAACAAAAATAACCACCAATAATGCAGAGCCCATAGCCATAATAGGATGAATGTCACTCCAGGAGTCTGGTTTGTATAATTGTTTATCTACGCTTTCCATTGAATTAAATGGCCTTAACTTTATCTTTATTCTTGCCCCCTAGCCTACGCCAATAAATTAATTTAAACCATCATAAATGAGACGAAATGTATTGTTTTTGTAAATAATATTAACAATAAAAAAAACGATACCTTAGCCCAATGTTTAATTGATGGCGTGACTGAAATTTCGTTCTTACAATTAGCAAAAAAGGGCAACTAGAGCGCCCTCACAGTATCAATAGGATTTGGGTTATTATGCAAAAACACACACATCTGCCACTCGTTGGGGTGCGCGTTATCGATTTTGGTCAGCAGATTGCTGGGCCGGCAGTGGCTATGGTATTGGCCGATCTTGGTGCCACGGTGATCCATATAGATCCTCCCCAAGGCCCACAATGGCAGAATGCAGCCAATGCCATTTTAAATCGCAATAAAAGTACTCTACGACTCGACTTAAAATCTGCACAGGGTCTTGCCCAAGCACACAATCTGATTGACAGTGCCGATATTCTTATAGAGTCATTTCGCCCAGGGGTGATACAAAAGCTAGGTATAGACTTCCAGCTTTTGTGCTCACAACGCCCCGAACTTATTTGTTTATCAATGCCGGGGTTTGCCAGTAATGACCAGTTGCGACGTGATTGGAAAGCCACTGAAGCTGTGGTTGCAGCCACATCAGGTGCCTTTACCGACATGGGCTTTAATCGCACTTTGATGGGCCTCAATCCATGCTACTCACCTTTGCCTCTTGGCTCTTCCTATGCCATCTGCTTAGCTGCTAGTGCTTTGGTGCTGGCTCTGTTTGGTCGCGAAAAAAACGGGCAGGGCGATATTATTGAGGTGCCTGTAATTGCTGCAATGATGGAAGGATTGTCTTACAACTCTTATGTTGTCGATGATTTACCCCAGCGCTATAAGACCATGCGTGAGCTAGAAATAGCACGTCGCCGTGAAAGCAATATTCCCTTTGATCTCAGTTATGATGAATTACAGGAATACTTGGATCCCTTTTACCGCTCTTACGACTGTGCCGATGGCCGCAAATTCTACTGTGTCTGCCCCTCGCACCGCACACACGCCAAGCGCTGCTTGCAGATGTTAGGTCTCTATGAAGAACTGGTTGCACAGGGCCTTCCTGAGATTAGCGACTTACATTTGCCTACAAACCAGTGGGATGGGGAAACCTCTATTGGTGTCTATCCCTTGCCAAAAAAATGGGCAGATATTATTGCCAAAAAAATGAAGTGGGTTTTTCTCAGCAAAACCTCAGATCAGTGGGGGGTGATTTTTGGTGAGGGGCAGATCCCTGGAGCCCCGCATAAAACTACCCAGGAGTGGGTTAACAGTGAACATTGTCAAAGTGCTGGCCTTATCGTTGAAGTCAATGATCCTGAGTACGGATTGATGAAACAGCCCGGTCCAGTTGCTTGGTTGGAAGAGTCGGCGCACTTAATGCTGTCTCCATCGCCACGCAAAGATGTTAACTTTGAGGAGGCCTTGCAACAACTGCAAAAGGTTAAATTAGCTGAAAAAATCACTCGCCCAGTGGTAACAGGCTCAGCGAGTCTAGAACAGTCCGGCTGGTTGGACGGTATTCGCATTTTAGATTTAAGCAATGTGATTGCGGGCCCTCACTCATCGGCATTTTTAGCGCGCTTTGGTGCACAAATTATAAAGTTACAGTCGGTTGTGCCTAGCTACGATCCCTTAATCGGTACTCTTTTTGCTTTTCAATCTGATATGGGTAAGCGCAGTGGACTTTTGGACATCAATAAACCTGAAGGAAGAGAAGCTTTTGAGCGTTTAGTACGCAGCGTTGACTTGGTGGTTATTAATGCTCCCGAACGCCAGATGATCTCTTTGGGCCTTGATCACGACACTTTACAGGCGATTAACCCAGGTGTTTTATTTTGTCGCTTAGATTGTTTTGGCGGCCCAAGCGTCGGCCCCAAAACGGACTATATCGGTTATGATGATATTATTCAGGCTAATAGTGGCATTATGTCGCGCTTTGGCGGCCAAGACACTCCCGAGGAGCATGCCCACCTTGGTACACTGGATGTTAATTGCGGTTTTGCCGGCGGACTGTCCATGGCAGTTGCTCTTTACCACCGACAAAAAACCGGCGCGACATCCAGAGCGCGTACCTCCTTGTCAGCAGTAACAAACTTAGCGCAACTCCCGTTTTGTTTTGATTATGTGGGTCTTCCCCCCTTTAATGAGCCAAGTGGCCGAGCGGCTATGGGGTCGCATGCACTGTCACAGTTCTATAAAACTTGGGACGAGTGGATTTTTATTGATGCCAGTAAGTCTGAACTTGAAATCTTAGAGAAAAAAGTACCCGGTCTTCAGGGAATAACAGTCACCGGGGATATTCAAACATTTTTAACTGTCGCTTTTCAGCAGGCATCTACACAGGAGTGGGTAAAACGCTTTATTAAAGCCGATATAGCGGCTGCCCAACCACTTTCAATTGAGGATCTGCGCGCTCAATACAGTCGCCAAGCTGATGGCAAAGTGGGTACAGAGTTTGGCAGCTTTGCCTTCTCAATATACCCCGAACATCCGAGTGGCCATTGCCTGACCCAAATAGATCATTACTCAATTAGACCTCAAAGAGCATCAATTCGGGCGGTGACCCCTACCGAACGTCATGGGCATTCAACCCGGGAAATTCTTAAATCAGTGGCATATACCGACAATGAAATTAATCTTATGATTGACACTAAAGTCGCTTCCCTAGGATGGAGTAAAGAACATTTGCCCTCAGACCAAGGGTATTCAGCAACAGTCACAGTAAATAGAGTCGACAGTGTTGCTCAGCCTTACCCAGAATTATTGAATATCGAAGAGCTCAAGGTTGAGCATCATCACTAGTTAAATCATGGGTTACTCTTTAGGAAAATAAAAACACATGGCCTTTCGGTGATTGGATTGGCCTATTACTGAAGTCAATTTTTGTCACACTAATCAAAGTATTTTGGTCAAACAACACCGGACTCTTTAATAAGAGGTAATAACCGCCAACGATTAAGATGTGTTCATAGCTTAGGCGCCTGATTATAAATAATTGAATAAAGAGGTCGTTGTGTGGGTATTAGAGCAAGGTTATTCAGTGCCCGAATCAGTGGGGGCATTCAGTATAGCCGCCAATATACTTTACCGCTGCAAGAAACGTCTCAACCATTAGGATACTCATCCCAACTCAGATCTTTAGATACAAAAAAGCCCCGCTGGGTTTTCCAACGGGGCTTTTTTGTATTTGGCGGAGGGGGTGGGATTCGAACCCACGTTAGGTTTAACCCTAAACACACTTTCCAGGCGTGCGCCTTAAGCCACTCGGCCACCTCTCCAAAACCTTTGCCTATTCGTTTAAGTTGATTTCATTCAACTTGACGCTCGGCCTGCGACTTGAATTCTATTCTTTCGTAGTTTGTTGACCGCTGACATCGCTCCTACCAAAGAGGCGCGTATGTTAGGGAAAACCGCTTGGCTGCGCAAGTAATAACTGCACCCAAACGAGTGATATGGTGATTTATTAGCCACATACTTACTCATACCATGCAAAATACAGCTAACTGACGATAATAAGTCTGACTATTATGATAAGGCTATCTTGCCGTTGATAACCATGATGCAGTCCATACCCGCATTTTGGGCGGCTTGACGACCTACTTCAGTATCTTCAAACACCACGCACTCATTTGGCTGTAAACCCATGTTTGTGGCTACGGTTATAAAAGTTTCACCGTGAGGTTTGCCATGAGTAACATCAGATGCCGTAACAACAGTTTCAAGACGCGTTAACAAACCGGTATCAGTCAGCATTTTAATAGCGTTATTTCGCTCTGAGCCGGTACCTACACCCATTTTAAGTTTACCTTGGTACGTAAGCATAACTTGATATGTATCGTCGATAATACTTGGCCTATCTTCAAGATCGAGAAACGCCAAACGTTTTGTTTCAGTGACTTCGTCTAGGTCATGGCTTAAGCCATGTTGTTCGTTAAGTAATTTAACAATGTCTCTGGTAGGCACGCCGCCAAGGTTATGAATGTACTGTGCATCAAAAGGATAAGCATATTTTTCACAGGTTCGTCGCCAAGCTATGCCGTGTGCACTCATTGAGTCTATCAAGGTTCCATCCATATCAAATACTATTCCCTTGTAGCGGCTTAAATCTAGCATGTGACACTCCTAAAATGTTGGGTTGAAGATAACTCTAACGTGTAAGTGTAACCTGTATATGAAAAAGCCAGAATAGCTGACTTTTTCTGGCTAAATAACTAGCGCTCAAAATAAATTTTTTAAAATGGTGGGTTAAGCATTGCCGATTACTTTCATATTTATTTGAGCTGAAAAGTCGAGCATTCGGTTTAAAGGTACTAAGGCACGTAGACGCATGGCTTCATCAATAAAAATCTCGTGACCACTACTATCTGTTAATGATTGGTAAATAGCTTGCAAACCATTCATGGCCATCCATGGACAGTGGGCGCAGCTTTTGCAGGTTGCCCCGTTGCCGCCTGTGGGGGCCTCTAATAATATTTTACCTGGTGCGGCTTGTTGCATTTTGTAAAAAATGCCACGGTCTGTGGCCACAATAAAATGACTATTGGGCAAGGTTTTTGCTGCATTGATCAACTGAGTAGTTGAGCCAACAGCATCAGCCAAAGCGACCACACTGGCAGGCGATTCTGGATGCACTAAAACCGCTGCATCAGGATAAAGGTGTTTCATATCTAACAGCGCTTTAGCTGAAAACTCGTCGTGCACAATACATTCACCTTGCCACATCAACATATCTGCGCCGGTCTGCTTGGCAATATACGCACCTAGATGGCGATCGGGGGCCCAAATAATTTTCTCACCCAAGGCGTCTAGATGCTCAACGATTTCTAAGGCAATACTTGAAGTGACAACCCAATCAGCACGAGCTTTTACCGCCGCTGAGGTATTGGCATACACTACAACTTTGTGATCGGGATGGGCATCACAAAATTCTGAAAATTGTTTCTCTGGGCAGCCAATATCAAGTGAACATGTTGCTTCTAAAGTGGGCATTAGTACTGTCTTTTCAGGACTAAGAATTTTAGCCGTCTCGCCCATGAATCGTACTCCAGCCACAATCAAAGTGTCAGCTTCGCAGTCACGTCCGAATCTGGCCATTTCTAATGAGTCAGAAATAAAACCACCCGTTTCTTCTGCTAGGGCTTGAATTTCAGGATCGGTATAGTAATGCGCAATTAAGACGGCATTATTTTGTTTAAGCAATATTTTGATTTCCTGAACATATTGTTGCTGTTGAAAATGATCCAATGCAACAGGCTTGTCCGGAAAAGGGTACGCAATAGTTTTGACAGAAAATAACTCAGACATATATTTATGAGGCACTAATAATACTGATAAGACATTAAAGTATTATACTCATATGTGATGAAATTAACATAATAACGAGTTAAAGAATATTAACCTGAACCGCAGATGATATTAGGTAATACTGGTATCTCGCTCGCCAGAATTGACTTTCTGATACGTTATTAGACTGTTCATACAACTGAGCAAAATTAATATGAGCCGATGGTTGGTTAGGTGTGGTTTGCAGTTGCCTTTGCCATGCAATTAAATAGCTATCAGGAATGAAGCCGGTGTCGTGGTATTCCATAAACGTAAGTTGCCTGGATCCTTTAAAGGCTTGAGTAGGATGATTATCGCAAGTCCGAGCAGCAAATATATCAGTATTATTTTTTAAGCCTATTGATTGCCAATATTGCCGATCCGCCTTTAAATTTGTTGCCTGTTTAAACACTATGTTGGGCGCGTCAACCCCAGCACATACGCGTTTGGCGAGTCCTTGAGTTAGTGGGTATTCGTCAATAAAACCTGAGAAGTGGGCTAACTCGTGAATAAATACATCGTAGGTGTCTTGGCGATCAAGAAACATAACACCGTTGTGGACGTTGGCTTTGCCTTTGTTGGCAAACATCACTAAATGCGTAAAAGGTAAGCGTTTTAATTTCTCAGCTAATGATAATAATTGACACCCTAATCGGCCACTTTGATGCCAGTTTTCTTCGCAGGCAACATCAACGGGATCAAACCAAGTCATATCATAAATACAGATAGGTAAAGACTTCATGCGTTGGTCTTGGGAAAAACGTGACCTAAAATTTTCAGCTTGCACCAGGGATTCAATATCTGGAGTCACAAACAATAGTTTTTGTTTACAGCTACTGGGCAAGGTAGATAGCCGTTGCATAAAGTCAGAGTCTCGATTCTCATTAAAAGAAGTGGTGTGATACTGATACAACCTAGTTAAAGATTGCAGATCCTTACTCATTGTTTTTGACCCAAGTAATGAAAATGCTTGTGCCGATTGTTGATACTTTTTATCGCCCCACAGTGCAAGGCCACGGGCAAGTTGTTGTTCAACTATTTTATTGGATATTGGTTTCGAAGAAATAAGATTTTGTTGTGAAGGGGGGATATCTATAAAATAGTGGTTAACCATAAGCCAGGCAGAAATCAGCACACATGATAAGGCTATTCCCCACTTGGTCAACATAGTGGTTTTTATTGGGTTTGCATCTCTTTTGTGGTGCTTTTATTGGCTTCTTCACGTAATAAATTAAGTTCTAGGCGAGCGTATCGGTGTTCAACATACTCGAATACATTAGTACTTAACGCGAGTTTAAAATAGTTTGAAGCAACACCCATATTATCCCTTGCAGAGTGGTATTTACCTAAATAGAAATAGGCTTCACACAATCTATCAGTTAATTGTTGCTGGCTGGTTACACCACTAATCAGTGAATTTAACAGTTCACTTTCGGTTGTTTTTTCGAGATACAAATCGACTAACTGAGTAGCCCAGTTGTTTTCATCTAAATTTTTACGGTGTTGAGCTAACTCAATCATCGCTTTTGGTTTATCTATCTCACTGGAAGCGAGATAACTCCAAAGAGCGCGATATGGGTCTGATGCATTTTTGTTATAAAACGTACTAAAATCCTGCACTGCTAAGTCAGGACGTCCACCGTAATACAAGGCAATACCGCGATTTAAAAATGCAAATTCTATATCTGGATTGATGTCTAAGGTGGCATCAAAGGCTTCATAGGCTTTGATGAAATCCATCTTTTGAGTGTAGTGTACCCCAATAGAATTATAAGCTTCAGCCAAATCAGGTTTTAAGTTAATGGCCTGATTAAAATCGTATTGCGCCAACCCAGATAAGCCCATGCTGTCATATAAAGTACCACGCTGATGCAACAGTTGTGCTCTTTGCTCATCTTCTAAATCGGTGTTAATCAAAATATGGCTATAACGAGCAATGGCTAATTGTGAACGCGGATTCATAGGAGCAGGTTCGGCCAATAACAAGTTGCCCATTTGTCCGTTACTTTGTATTGAGTCATCGGTGTTTGCACAACCAAATAACAATGCGCTGAGTAGAATAATAGAGCTGATGTTTTTATGCATAATAAGTAGAGGGTTTTTACCTGAAAATAGATTATTTGTATGACTCTAGCCTTGAGTCTAGGTTCCACTACAACTCTTTAAAATTCTGAAAAACACTTGTAGCTAGTCTTAATAGAGTCGCTTATTTCCCTGAAAAAGTAAAGTTGTCACGGTACCTACAGTGTTAAAATATGAATTAGACTTGAAGTTTACGCCTGAAATAAAGCAAACTGTACTGCCTAATTAAATTTTAAGTCTGATTTTTATGGCAACTGACCTAACAGCCGAACACAAAACACTTTTGGCTTTGGCCACTAAAGTACAAAAGAATGCTTACGCGCCTTATTCAAATTTTTATGTGGGCGCAGCCATTCTTGACGAAAACGCGCAACACCATGCCAGTTGTAATGTTGAAAATGCGGCCTATCCTCTAGGTCAGTGCGCTGAAGCTGGGGCTATCTCAGCTATGATAGCCTCAGGTAGTAGGCAAATTAAACACATCCTCATCGCCAGTCCAAATAATGATTTTTGCCCACCTTGCGGTGGTTGTCGACAAAAAATAGCTGAGTTTGCAGATGACCAGACTGAGGTACATTTGGCTACACAAGACGGTCAGATCAAAACAGTTAAATTTGTACAGTTACTGCCGTTAGCATTTGGGCTTGATAAAGAATAGAGAGACTTCACCTTATTGATTTGATCCCCAAAGCCAGATTATTAGATAGACGAATATATTTCATAAAAAAGCCGCTATCTACAGCGGCTTTTTTATCAGTTAAGACCCGGACCTATAACGACATAGGTTTAAACGGTAAGTCCCTATAACGTTTACCCGAAGCGGCAAATATTGCATTGGCTAATGCAGGGGCAAAGGGTCCTAGACCGGGTTCACCTAAACCTGTAGGTTTAAAATCATTTTCGACGAAGTACACATTGACC
>Ga0209712_10002783_pt1 | contig 14360 bp, 19 predicted proteins | sample ArcOceMetagenome_FD_187443 | JGI IMG/M metagenome (GOLD analysis project Ga0209712, IMG submission 187443) | Marine eukaryotic phytoplankton communities from Arctic Ocean - Arctic Ocean - Greenland ARC118M Metagenome (SPAdes) (version 2) | ecosystem: Environmental > Aquatic > Marine > Oceanic...
CACCAAGAAACCCCCACCCATCACATTTAATTGAAAATGATCTCCCGCATCACTTCCATCGCGGCACGTCGTGCGACTTCAAGCCTCGCCTTTAAGGGAGCCTCGACAAATCATTTCAATGTTGTTTCAACTAAGAGACACTTCTTCAAGGCGTCAACTCCAATGATGCCAATCAAAATGGTTGATGTAAGTTTTCAGCGAAGATTGTCTATTGATGTCTAGTGGTGGGCACTTTTGAAGGTCAAAACAGCTCTTTACGAACTTCGTTATCCATTACTTCAGTAATATGCCAAAAGACGAAAATATTCCAATTTATTGGTGAAGATATTTGCGAAACCGCTGCAAACTAGGGGATAAGGTCTTTGTAAATATCTTGTTCTATAAGATCGTGTTGTTCCAAAAATAGTTCCTCCAACACCACAGTATTGTTAAAGATTGTATTCGAATCCAATCCAACTAATTCTTTAACTCCAATTGATCCATAGGTGCCAACAATGGGAGACTCAATTACCGAAGGAGTTGTTGTCGACTTGCCAGTTGCTCCTGGAGATTACGTTTATGCGGATGATGTAATTGTCGTTCTTGAAACTGATAAGGTATCTATTGATGTCCGCGCTGCAGAGAGTGGTTCAATTGTAGAAATTCTAGGCGAAATTGACGATGTTGTAGAGGTTGGAAGTCCCCTCTTTAGAATTGACACTGATGCAGCAGCCCCAGATGGAGGTCCTCCAGCACCAGAGAAGGAAGAGGCGCCTGCACCTACACCGGAAGCAGCAGCAGCTGCGCCTACGCCCGCTGCCGCTGCACCACCTGCAGCAGCGGCTCCCGCTGCGGCACCCACTCCTGCGAAACCCGCAGCTCCAGCAGCTGTTACTCCGCCTCCTTTCCAATCTGCAACTGCATTCCTTGGACAGCGTACTGAACGTCGTACTAAAATGTCTCGTATGCGTCAACGTGTTGCAGCTCGTCTCAAGGACGCTCAGAATACAGCTGCAATGCTTACTACTTTCCAGGAGGTTGATATGGGTAACTTGATGGATATGCGTAAGAAATACAAGGATTCATTCATTGACAAGCATGGAGTCAAGCTTGGATTTATGAGTGCTTTCGTAAAGGCATCCACTGCTGCTTTGAAAGAATTGCCTGCGGTGAATGCATACATTGACGAGAAGACTCAGGAGATTGTTTATCGTGAATATTGCGATGTCAGTGTTGCAGTTGCAAGTCCAGGAGGATTGGTTGTTCCCGTTTTGAGAAACACTGAGACCATGTCATTTGCAGACGTTGAGCGTTCCATTGCATTGTATGGACAAAAGGCTCGTGAAGGAACTTTGGCATTAGATGATATGGCTGGAGGAACCTTTACCATTAGTAATGGAGGAGTATTCGGAAGTCTCATGGGAACTCCCATCATCAACCCTCCCCAAAGTGCGATTCTTGGTATGCATGCAACCAAGATGAGAGCTGTAGTAAACGAGAAGGGAGAAGTTGTGGCAAGACCCATGATGTACTTAGCATTGACATACGACCATCGTTTGATTGACGGAAGGGAGGGAGTTACCTTCCTCAAGAGTATTGCAGAGAAAATTGCAGACCCTTCTCGTCTGTTGTTGGACCTTTAATTTTTATCCACTATGAAAGTAATGTAATGGTAAATATGAATAGGAGTGATACCATTTATGAACAATAGAGGATATTGCACCAAAAGAAATTGCAATGCACGCATTTCTTCTTTGTACTGGCGTTGATATTCAATATGAGGCAAAGAAACTAGTACACTTCAAATTCTTTCTTGGCATAAATGCAAAAACAAGCGCCAGAAGCCAGCATTATTTCACCCAATACGACAGGGTTACACAAAATGACTTGGCAACTGCTCAGAACAGAGCTTCTGTACTCTTCGCCTTCGCCTACCGACACCTCTCACCCTCCTCTCACCGACCACACAACTCTGCATTGTATTGTGAAGTAGGGTTAAGCAAAGATAAATAGAAGAGTTATGGCTCTGAGAATAAGCAGTCAATCAATGCTCCGAGCGCTCAAGAGCAGCACAGCTTCAAAGCGCCCTTTCCAGAACACTGTTTTGCATAAGGGTCGTCAATCATTTCATACAAGAAGTCCACTACTGCAAGGCCAGACAAAAGCAACTCCACCTCAGAAGGCACCACCTTTATCTGCAGAAGAAGCGCAAAGGAGAGCTTATGAGCACTACCGTAAATCATCTACTTCCAATGCAGGGTCAAAAGAGCGCAGTGTGAAAATTGCATCTTATGCAACTGCCGTTGTAATTGGTGCATTGGGAGCCACATATGCATCCGTTCCACTGTACAAAATGTTTTGCCAAGCAACAGGATTTGGAGGAACGACACAACGTGTATCACTATCGGATTGGGCAGAGAACAAGGATAGGAGAGATGAAAGTGGAAAGTCAAAGGTTAGCCAAGCGCTGTGGGATAAACTCATTGACATGAGCAATGTCCCGAAGGAGATGTTGCCTAAAAGTAAAGGGACTTCTCATGGCAGGGGTGCCAAGACATGGACAGATGAAGAAGCTGCAGAAAGATTGAAGACATTAAGACCCGTCGAGAATGGAAGACTCATCACTGTCAGATTTGACTCGACTGTTGGTGATATCATGCCATGGTCATTCGTTCCTACTCAATTAGATGTTAAAGTTGTACCAGGCGAAACAGCTTTATCCTTCTTCACAGCTACAAATCATTCCGATAAGGCAATCACAGGAGTTGCAACATATAATGTTCATCCTCCAAGAGCAGGCTTGTACTTCAATAAGATCCAGTGTTTCTGCTTCGAGGAGCAGAGATTACTGCCAGGAGAAACCGTTGATATGCCTGTATTCTTTTTCATTGATCCAGACTATGCAGATGATCCACAATTATCAAGAATTAATAACATCACTCTGAGTTACACATTTTTCCAGACTGACGAAGATAATGACGATGATGATGATGACGATGACTATGATGATGGAGAATCGCAGCAAAAAGCAGCATAAGCCTTTTATAAAACCAAAATGATTATAACTTGAAGTTCTGTAGAAGCATATTTCCAATTCTCGATAATCGATGCTTTCATTTCATTCATGATATTGCGGTACATACTTTACTATATGTAGATTGAAGATACTGACACACGGGCACTGAAGGCTGATTGTTGGTGGTATGTTACCACCGCACCAATGGAAGCTCCCATTAGGAGCAGAAAGTGAATTGCAGAGATTTGGGCTTGATGTTCTATAATACAACAATGATTATCAACTGTCATATATGAACGCGATAGATCAGAATTCTTGTCCGTGCCTAAAGAAAAATGTTGGAGTGCTGCGATATAACTTGAGCATTATTCTATTATATAATTCAGAAAGAATGCAACATTCTTGGGGTTGTATTATTACGATTTGGACTTCTAACTATCATCTGAGACCGAAGAGCCTGCAGTGGATGACACTGAATTATGAATGCCACCAGTATCTATAACACTATGATAAGGAGAAAATGGGCTCTCGCTCTCGTCACTTGAAAATTCAGGAGTATTGTTTGGAGGAGGCGTATATTCAGCACAAAGGAATGCATTGACAATATAAGCATCACACACTTCCAAACATCATCATTGTCAGAGTTCGAAGACTCTTATTCTTCATCTTCTGTTCCTTGATTGCATCTGAAAATCAGTGATGTAAAGAAAACGTTCAAATAGCACGAATTCTGTCAATTCTCGTCAAAAAATTATCTGTTAGAAGCCTTTCATCAAAACCTAAGACCATAGATATCCAATGGATGCCTTTATCGAAGCCTGGGTAAAACGATAGCAAATTGAACGAGTGTCAGAAGTAAGCCGGTGCTTGAAAATAAGGTGAACAAAGGCACCGCCGAGATCGTGCTCCTGGAAGGTTGAGAACTATACGTAAAGCTTACCACCGACTTAGGTGCCAATCAACCATCTCACATCAACATCAATAACGACATGAATAGCATATTTTCGAGAGGCTCAATATAGTGGCATTGTATTTGTTGAGAATGAGTATGTATGTCTTTCATGAGGTTATGCTTAGTTAGAGTGTTGTCATGTCGTATTCGAGTGTTTTGTGATAACTCATAACCCAAAAATAGTTTCCATGAACTGAAAGATTTTGATCCAATTGGGAGATTTGCCGCTGAGACCTGAGACCTGAGACGCCAGTTGACACAATCTGGACAACATAAAACATAATTCCACACACAGTCCAGCTTTCTCATACTGATATAAACTACTACGGACGCGCCTCTCTAACAATGAATTTCAGAATGAAGACGCTATTAGCTCTCCTTACAGCCTCCTCCGCTTTATGGAGCACCGTTGCCTTTGCTCCAGCCAGAACCATGATACCAGCAACCATGCCATCAACCTATGCACCTTTGTCAAAAGTTCCTCTTGTCAAGCCCAGCCCCAGCCTTCGCATGACAGCAGCAGCTGCTGCGATGGAAGATCCCAATGAAGGAAAGAAAGCAACGTCTGGTGGCGATGGTACAATGTCTGCGCTCATGTTCAACTTGGTGAAATCAATTGTAGGAGCTGGAGTCCTCAGTTTGCCTGCAGGTTAGTATTTTGTGAAATGCCATAGAATCGAGTATTCCGTGTTCGGCCCTAACATCCTAACTCCCTTGAAATACAGGAGTTGCAGCTTTCGGAAGTGCACCCTCTGCTATGATACCAGCTGCATGTCTTATTGCTCTTATTGGGGGACTGTCAGGATATGGATTTTCATTGATTGGAAGGGTTTGTGCATTTACAAACGCAACTTCTTATCGTGACGCATGGGAGAAGTCAATTAACAAGGAAACGAGCATAATTCCTGCTGCTAGTTGTACTTTCAAGACTGTTTGTGCGACTTTGGCTTATTCCATGATCCTTGCTGATACGTTCAGGGCTATCTTTGCGACGGCTGGATTAAACTTTAGCAGAACCAACACTCTTCTTGGAATTACCTCTGTTGTATTGCTACCACTATGCTTGCTGAAGAACCTTTCTTCTCTTGCTCCATTCTCTCTTCTTGGAATTGTTGGTATGGTTTACACTGCATTTGCAATGGGATTGAGATATTTTGGCGGTGCCTATGCTGCACCAGCTGGTGTATTCTTGCCCGACATTGCAGCTTCCATGCAGCCAGCATTTGGAAATATCGGAGCTGCAGGTGTTTTGTCTCCAAATGCATTTATTCTCGTGTGTATGCTTAGTACTGCTTATATGGTGAGTAATTATATGTATTGAAAATTACTATTGGATTATGTTTCCATTAAGCGACCACCCTGACAATCTTAATTGTCTACAAATGGCACAGTCCCACTTCAACGCCCCCAAGTTTTACAACGAATTGAAGGACAACACAATCACACGCTTCAACACTCTTGTTGGATCAAGCTTTGCCATTAGTATTTTGACATTCATTCTTATGACCGCGTTTGGATTTCTTACTTTTGGGAGCTCGAGTAGCGGTCTTATCTTGAACAATTATAGCAACAAAGATACCTTGATTGGCCTTAGTAGAGTTGCAGTTGCTATCTCTCTAGTATTCAGCTACCCCCTTGCATTTGCTGGCTTCCGTGACGGAGTTCTAGATCTTGCAAAGGTCCCTGTTGAAAAACGCTCGAACGGATTGCTCAACAAAGTAACTGTTGCATGCCTTTCTTTCATCACTGGGCTGGCCCTTGTGGTGAAGGATGTATCTTTTGTGCTTAGTTTTGGAGGAGCCACACTTGGAAATGCCCTAATATATGTTTACCCTGCACTCATGTTTAGAGGGGCGGTGAAAAAGATGGGAGACAAAGCAAGTGCAGGTCTGAAGACAGAGGTCAAGCTAGCAATGGCTAATGCTGGCCTAGGCATTGGAATGGGATTGGTTGGTGCCAAAATGGCCCTCAAAGCATTGACCGCATAAGTGCAAATTTCAACGCAAAGAACAAGCTAAATTGAAAAGAATGTAGAAGACACGAACACAGAGCAATAGGAACTAAAATACTCTTACTTATCATATTGTTGCATCGCCCATTACACCATGTTATAAACGAAGGGACTAATGTACACGTCCACTAGAAATGATATAAATAAGTGCCAAGGTAACACATTGCTTAGAAGAAACGGAGGTCCCATGAGGCCAACCGCCCTCTTAAAAAGTATTTGATTTATCATCCATCTTCTACCTTAGAGGTCGTCGGCGAAGAACGCGTCGGCATCAAACATCAAGAACTCTTTCTCGTCAATCGGTGAGACACCCTTCATTTTCAGTTTTTGATTGTATCGGTGCCAGTCACTACGGAAGTGTGCCCTATATTCAGCAGGAGTGAACAACCCACCGCATGTATTACAACTCCTTTTAGACCCATCGTTAGACTCTTGGCTGGTAGTCCCTGATTCCTTATCCTTATTCTCATGCGCAAGCCTAAATTCACGATCTTCTCTACGTATTTTGTCTGCATCTATTCTCTCTTGTCTCAAAGACGCCTCTTCTTTCTCGCGTCTCTTTGCCTTCTTACTCTTTTTCTGAGCATTTTTATTCTTCTTTCGTTGGCTAACTTGTTGCCTTTCTTCAAAATCACTATCGTTATCATCGTCAAGATAAGGGTTTGCTGTGCCCACGTCCATAGATTCCAATTCCTTATCTAGTGCATCGACTTCAACAGATAGATTGGATTCTTCAACAGCGGCAACATTTTTCGCTGCATCCTGACTTTGCTCTTGTGCAATATTTCGTTCAAGTTCTAAACTAACATCTATGTCTCCTTCACGTGTCACAATTTGCCTTGAAATTTCAAGTGTCGCTCCGATTTCTTTTGCAATTGAGTCAACTGCTCTATATTGACTGGGATCAATTTGGAATTGAACCCTCTCTTTGAATTGACTAGGCTGAATAATAGCCAGTGCATCCTTCTTCAGCCTAGCAACAAGTTCGCCGGCAACACTTGTGTCTGGCATAACAATGGCAAGCTCCATTTTTGCCCGAATGATATCTAAAACATTCTTTTCTTGAATGGCCTTGACGCAATCAAGAAATTGCTGCTTCACACTTCTCGCACTTGTGGGCTGTACCGAAAACTCAGCTTTTTTCATCGCATCTCTAATCTGATTGATAGTATATGGACGATCACTCCGTGGGTTGACACATTTCGTTGCAACCATATTGGCAACTTCTCGGGCTGTGTTCTCTAAGGTTGCACTTCGTTCCATATCACTTACTTGGATCTGTCCTTTATCAAGAATAATCCTACAGCATTGCTCCTGGTTGGTATTGTCAAAGGCCAATTCTAAATCTTTCATAGGCGCAAAAAGACCTTTAGAAACGTTTGTAAACACTCGGTCAGTCTGGAGGACTTCAGAAAGATCAGTTTCGGTTCCTTGACGATAGTTGAGAATTTTGTTTCGATAACAGGCTACTTCAAAGCGCTTTCCATGGCGTAGCATTCTACACACGGCGACATTGGTCAAGCGTACTTGGTTCACAGGTTGTGTAATCCTGCTCATTGTTTTAATCGATATCGTGGGCTATGTTGATGTGCTGGTGGTAGTCAAACGATTGGTTGACCAACGATCACTGTATTCGTATGCTTCACGCATGCTTCCAACAACCAAAGAACAAAGAACATAAAAATGAATGGTCAAAATCAGTTTAAGTAATATTTTAGTAAAGTCATGTTTCTGGTTAAAAATAGCACAGGTTTAATCTTATTGTCATGGGAATGGGATGGGGGCAGTTCTATTTTTACGGATCAACAGTTTTTTATTTTGTTTTAGTACAAACAACAAACAAGTTGAAAGTATAATTTTGAAGTCGCTAAAATCTTGTATTCATCATTCATTTTGTTCTTTCAATACAGTGCACTCTATGCTCTCTCGTCGTAACTACAAATTCTGCCGTGAATGGCTTTCAACATTGAAATCATTGCAAAACGCATCGGCAATAGACTCGAGGATAAATGTTTTGCTCAGGTCATATTAGCTCCTGATCGCGAAGAGAAGTTTCAATTAGTCGAATGGGATCTTTTCCTGCTCTCTGATCTGGACAAGGTAGAAAATGAAGCTGCGCAGCGTGCAATCTTGGAAGAACCATTGGGAAGATCAGTGGATGTTCACAAAGATAAACCCAATGCAGAAAATCAATAATGATGTAGATCGTTTTTACAAAATCGAAGATACTATCATTGAGAAAGCACTGAGGAGATGTCCACCTGCGCCAGTATTCAGAGGAATTGACAACATTTTCAGTAACCTATCGGTATTCAAAAAAACTTTGTGATCTTATTGATCAAGTGCCCATGGATGACGAATAATGGACAGAGATTAAGCGTCATTTGTACAGGCTATGTATCAGCAAGGTCTATGGACTGTCTGAAAGAGAAATTAGAAGAGTTTTTTGCATTCGTCATGGTTGGAGAGAAGATACTTTGCTCATGCTCGCAGCTAGGAGAAAACCACCATTGAAAGCGGTTGACATAATGATGAAGTATGTAGAGAAAGTATTGCAATCGTTGATACACCCCTGTATGATTGGATACCAGTCATTTACGCAATCGCGTATGGGGCAAGCCACGAAGTCATTTGCGCAATGATCCCCGATAATGACGATTTTGCTACTCTTCAGCCTCTAAATGAATTCAACTTTCTTGAGGATGTTGATGTATACAACAGAACACCTTTACATCGGACTGTATTTTATGGTGCTAATTTAGAAACTGTTCTTGCTCTCAGAGAGAACTCATTGTCGGAAGCATTGGATAGAAGAGATGATCTCAACAAAAAGCCGTTTGAGATGGCAATCAATGAAGGAACTTCTTCCATGGACATTGTAGAAGCATTGCTTCAAGACAAAGAAAATGAAAGACATCTGAATTGATTTGGTAGCGATGTCAAGAGCAAGAGGAGTAAGGAAAAGATCCAATTCGAAATGGAACCATCAACGAAACCAAACATCGGCTCATCCATAAGCACATTCCAAGCAGACGACGTGTCTTGGGATCATACTCTATAGATATATATAAGTGAGATATTTTAGAGTGAATCTACTTTCCATTGCAAGTACTACAATTCAAAATCACCCTGTCTTGGGATCATACTCTATGCCATGGTAGGCATTTATAAGTGAGATGTTTAATGTAGTGATGCACTTTCCATTACTAGTCCTACAATTCACAAACACACAGCATTGGTTTATCTCCCTACATCATATACGCAGAGTACTGCGTAGCGTCCCTTCCCATCTGAACAAATGCCACAGCCGTCATAGTATCGTAGACAGGGATATTGAACCTTTTCCTCAGACCGTTACTATATGCAGGCATCTCTGAACATTCCTGCACAATGCACACGACTGCACCTCCGTCTTCCTTAACTTCATCCAGACCATTCTGACAAAGTGCACACATCGACTCGAGACTTTCTTCCACCGATGCTTCGTCAAATGCATCAGCCTTGAATCTTGAAAAAGAGTTTCCGCCGGCCACCCATTTGCCAAATTTCCCGGTCTCGGCTCCAACCACCTTTATGCAACCTTTATCTACGCCAGGAGGAATCAGCGTGTCAAGGTCAAACGACTTTAAGTTTGCCGTCATGACCATAATTTTGTTATTGCTCTCAGGACGCAAGTCATATGCAGGCGCGACAAATGAGAGTTGTTGAAGGGATGATAAGACAACAGGAACCGATGCCATTTCACGAACGTTGTCCTGAAACGCTTGTGAGTAACCTACATCTGCAGAGATACCGCACACACCACTCATCTCAAGCTTCTCCACAGTTTTCTGCATCTTCTGTTCAATCACTTCCGGCTCATATCTATAAACTTCCCCTTTAGTATAGTCATCTTCGTCAAAGTATCCCTCGATGCATTTATCACCATTTACCTTTTTGGTAACACGAACATAACCAGAACGATTTGCTGCAGAATCGGAATCGGAATCGGGAAAGGAATTCCAGAGTTTAGTCCAATACTCATCAACACTACCATCAGCTTTTCTTAGCCTAAACTCGCTTGCAGGATATGTTCCATTTTTGGTCATACCACGCTGGACTGCTTCAAAGGTCCACCCTTCCACTTTCAGAATATTTGTGTCGGAGGAGAAGGAGGATTGTTCACCAGGATCTCCACGAGTCGGCTTATATTCATAATCACATCGAAGGATACCGTACTTGAGCTTGGATTTCAGATCAGCAATATTTTTGGAAGCTTGTTGGATGAGTTCGTTGTCACCTTTTGTGTCCTTTGAAAGATTATTGATTGTAGCATCTACTTCAGGAGATTTGAGCTCCAAAATTGCTTTCTTTTCCTTGTCAAAAGTTTTTCCGACATCATTGAAAAAGGCGTGAACACCTTCAAGGATTTTCATTCTTAGTTTGTTTGTTCAAAAGTGCTGAAGTTCGTTCTAAGCCTAAGCAAGGGCTAGCTAGGTACCAGATTCAAGATGGTGAAGACAATACACAAGGCAGTGGTAGTGGTGAAATAGTGAAGAACAGAAGAACGAAGAACTATTTTCAAGAAATTGAAGGAGAAAGAAGGAGGGCAGTTTGAAGTTGAGATTTGAGATTGGCGATAAATAAAAAGCCTGAAAGCTAATTGAAGTTTGAAAAAACAATTCTTGACCAATCCGTATCAACCTGGGAGTTCTAGCGCGGTGGAACACATCATCGCTTTTTACATCGTCACACCACCAGCAATACTAACTAAGAAAACAAGCAATAGAGATCTCAGCACACTATTCGTCCCACCTTCCTTTACACATACACCAGTATTTATTCTTTCAATATGCGTCTTAGTAGTTTAACAGTTGCAACCCTTGCCTCGCTTTCAGCCAACGCTTTGGCTTTCGCTCCCAATGCCAATGGAGCATCTCGTGCTCCCCTCACCGTCAATATGGCATCCAATAACCAGCATGATTTTTCAGTAGCTATGGACCAAGCAAAGAACGGGCTTCTTTCCGTATTTGCTGCATCCATGATCTTCCTTGGACCTGGAACGGCCATTATCGAGCCTGCAAATGCAGCTGTCCCCACCCCCTCTGCTCAGGCTGGTGTCGTAGTAGCCACTAAGGCCGCTCCTGCAACCAAAGCAAAAGAAGTGGCTGCTCCTGCAACCAAAGCAAAAGAAGTAGCAAAGCCAGTCGATCCTCTTGCTACCGAGAAGGCAGGTGTTGAAGCCGCAAAAGTAAAGTACAGTGCAACTTCCGCTGCAACATCGAAAGCGAAAAAAGCTGTTGCGGACGCCAATACTGCTTACACAAGGGCTGATAGTTCTGCAGAAAGTGCAGAGAAGAAGGTTGTTTCTTCTAGGAAGTCTTTGATCGCTGCAAATGATAAACTTGCAGATGCAAAGGCTAAGGAAGGAGCGAATGGTGGAAATTTGTCTGCACTCAAGGAAGTTGAGACTTTGGCGTCAAAGGTCGGTAAGTACAATTTGCACTCATCATAAAGGGTCACAAAGTTATTCACGGTTGACAATTATGATTACCAATTTTCTGAATTTATCACTTCGTCCTATAGGAATTGGAAAGGACACACTTAAAATCGCCGAGGGAGAATTGAAGACCGCAAAGGCTACCAAGGCAACTGCAGGAAAGTCTCTTGCAGATGCTACCAGTGCAGAGGCAACCGCAACAAAGGCTGAAAATACTGCTAAATCTAGTCTTGATAGCGCTAATAAAAAGCTAACCGATAACACACAGAAACTTGCAGCGGCAGAGAAGAAGGCTGCGGAACAAAAGGCAGATGCAGAGAAGAAGGCGGCTGCGGCTGCAAAGAAGAAGGCAGCGGCAGAGAAGAAGGCAAAGGGTATTGCTGACAAGAAGGCAAAGGAAGCAGCGAAGAAGGCAAAGGAAGCCGCAGCTAAGAAAGCGAAGGAAGTTGCTGAGAAGGAGAAGACTTTGAAGGCAACGGAGCAAGCAGAAAAGGACAGCGTAACGAAAGCAAAAACCCTAGATGCAGAAATCGCTCGGCAAAAGAAAGAGTTGGTCAAAATGAAGGCAAATTAATAAACCAATTCTGGCACTTTCTAGAAACAATGAGTGCATCCGTCTTCAGAGACATAGACCAATTCTGGCACTTTCTAGAAACAATGAGTGCATCCGTCTTCAGAAGCAAGCAGGAACTGTAAAGCATATGTATATGAATATACGTAAAAGAAGTATTATGATGATCTTCCTGTCTACCAAACTACTGTATCACCCAAACATAAACTCATTTGATCTCGCTTCGTTTCCCATGTAACATTTGTGTGAATTTCGAGAAAGAGAATTTGAAGCGAGTTGCAACATCAATCAGTATTTCAGCTGCATTTATGTTTTCTGTTTGCAAACTTACAGCTTCTGATTGCTCCCCTTGCACTGAATCTGTTATCCGTAAGAACACCAAATCCTCTGTGTGCTTATACGAAACTACTGTGTTACCCAAACATAAAATCATTTGGTCTCGCTTCGTTTCCCATGTACCATTTGTGTGAATTTCGAGAAAGAAGATTTGAAGCCAGTTGCAACATCAATCAGTATTTCAGCTGCATTTATGTTTTCTGTTTGCAAAGTTACAACTTCTGATTGCTCCCCTTGCACTATATCTGTTATCCGTAAGAACACCAAATCCTCTGTGTGCTTATTTTTTATGGATCTCAGTCTATGGATAGAAAATGATTTCTTAGAATGCCGTAAATAGAATACTCGTATGGCCATACGTTGTGCTTCTATGAATGAAAATGTTACATCACACTTTGAACTTACTTCCACGGCTCAACAATGATGAATTCATTTTGAACAATATCGCTTCCGCTACATTTATCATCTTCCACGCCGCATTCCTGAAAAAAATGACCTCTTCCACGTAAAATATAATATAATTCTGCACCTTCGGATCGTAGTTGAGCTAAGCCCGTCCCTGGCTTAAGTGTGACTTTGGCACAATGCAAATGCGAAGAAAGAGTATTGGCCGAACTCGCCAGCACTTCAAACTTTGCTGTATTAGCATATGAATGCATTTCAGCATTGTTGTTATTCGTTGAATCATTGCTGTTTTTATCATTTTGTGTCATAATATTCCGGCAGTATTTTCTTATTCTTTCTTTGATTCTATATTTTTCTATTTGGTGGATTAAAAAAACTGCAAGACCAGCCCCCGAAACTAAAGTGGAAAAAGATAATATCCATTAGTACCATTGTTTGCATCACAGCATTTCAATGACACTGCGTCTTTCGACCTACCTACCTAGACCAAACGAAAACGAAGAAGGAATTAACGACCGTGCAAGATGAGAGTTTGAGATAGGTACACGTACAGCGTCGCCATCTCTTTTTCCAGTACCGGGTAGCGCTAGCGACACAACTGATGCAGCCAATGCAATAAATTGGGCCATCTTGACAAATGAGTTTAGAAGTTAGAATTATCTGCTTCTTCTTGTCAGTCCTTTCGTAAAGCACACTTCGTTGTTCTTTCTTGCATGGAACAATAATAAACCACCTTCTTCGAACAACAACTTCTTCAACTTCAAACTGTTTGTCTGATGTCTGTCTCGTCTGTCTGTCTGTCTTGTTCTTTTTGGGAAATTAGAAACAAAGGGGAAGGGGCAACAAAGGGAAATCATCAAATCTATACACAAGTTGAAGCTTGGTTGAAGTATCTTTGAGCCTCCGACAAACGAACGGAAAAAAATCGTATCTTCTTTTCCTGCTTCGCTGCTTGACCGCACCATGCTCGCATGCAACTTCAATACATCACAATTTCGAATAGAACAATAAATATGAAGCTTGTTATCGCCACCCTCCTCATCGCATCTGCATCTGCTTTCGCACCTGCTGCTTCCACCAAGGCTGCTACCTCCCTCAAGGTTTCTGAGATCGAGCTTGGAGTTACCGAGCCCCTCGGAGTCTACGATCCTCTTGGATGGCTCGAGTCTGAGCCCGAGGCTTTCGAGCGTCGTCGTGCTGTTGAGCGTAAGCACGGACGTGTTGCCATGGCTGCTGTTGTAGGAGTTATCGTACACAACAACCACATCACCTTCGATGGATACCTTTCCCCCTCTGCAAACCTCAAGTTCTCCGATGTTCCCACCGGAATTGACGGAATCCGTGCAATCCCCACCGCTGGACTTGCACAGATCCTTGCTTTCTTCGCTCTTGTAGAACTCGCATGGATGCCTGCTTCCAAGTACGACGGTGACTACGGAGTTGGTTACTTCGGAACCGACATCAAGGACCCCGAGGAGAAGGCTCGCAAGCTTAATGTTGAGCTTAACAACGGACGTGCTGCTATGATGGGAATCATGGGTAACATGGTTGCTGAGGTTCTTACCGGACAGACCATGGCTGAGCAGTACGCTGGCGGACACATCTCCCCCT
>Ga0209712_10002785_pt1 | contig 14353 bp, 9 predicted proteins | sample ArcOceMetagenome_FD_187443 | JGI IMG/M metagenome (GOLD analysis project Ga0209712, IMG submission 187443) | Marine eukaryotic phytoplankton communities from Arctic Ocean - Arctic Ocean - Greenland ARC118M Metagenome (SPAdes) (version 2) | ecosystem: Environmental > Aquatic > Marine > Oceanic...
AGTTCTTGTGACCCGTACAATAGCCTGTCTGTCACAAAATCTGCACCACCAAGAATTTTCATCGACGAAGAAACATCGTCAGTGTGGAGCAATGGTTCCGTCAGTATATTCAGTAAAATGAACACATCTGAAGAATCAATATCAACCCTTTTAACTTCTACTATCGCACCAAATAACCATGAGACTAGTATTGGGTTCAAGACTGCACAACAAAAACAAGGCTCCATGTCAGAGAGGAAAACACCCATAAATGGTGTGCACGAAGTGCGCAACTCAATTCTTGCAGGTAGTATTGCAGGCATGGTATCTGTTACGCTATTTCATCCCCTTGACGTAATCCGTACCAAGATGCAAGCTACTACAAGACTGGTCACACCAGACAGTGGTACAGCTACGTCCAGGCAAGCTGCAGCTACACTCTTGTCCACCTCCGCTCCCAAGAATGGCATCAATTCATCCAGCGGACCACTGGCAGTTTTCTCCCACACAGTTAAAAATGGAGGAATGCGAGCTTTTTATACAGGTTTTAGTTTTCCGCTGGCAGCACAGGCGTGTTACAAGTCCACGGTCTTTACTATCAACCGCGTATCGCAGAACTTGATCACCGACATTAAAACAAGAGAACATTGGAAGACAGGAAACTTCACTCCTTATCAACTGAAGCTATCCGATCACTTTCTTTGTGGATCAATTAGCGGGGCCATCAATGCGCTCGTCTTTGTTTCTCCCGTGGAATACGTGAGAAGCCAATTGATTTCGCAACATACTCACATCGCTCAAGGAACGACTAGTAAACTGAAACACGGTATCATGAGTGGTCCTGCTGACTTGGTCAGAGCCACTTTGAAAACAGACGGAGTCTTTGGCCTATGGAGAGGTGCTGGCGTCACCCTTATGCGTGACTCCATTGGCTGCGGAAGCTTCTTTGTATTCTTTGCGCTGGGACAGAAATATTTACCAACAGTCACTGGTTCGGAACCCTCTGCTCAGATAAACACTATTGGTGCAGGCATGTGTGCCGGAATGGGATATTGGGCTGTCTCACTACCTCTGGATGCGCTGAAAACGTTGGTCCAAACTGGAAAGGCAACTTCTGCATGGAGTACAGCGTCTCTCCTTGTGGGCAGAGATGGTTTATATGGCGCCGCATCTCAACTTTACAGAGGTTGGCAGCTAGCAGTTGGACGAGGAATGCCCTCAGCAGCCGTGACTTTGACAACTTATACTGCAGTTTATAATTTCTGCAACACTAGCTTGGGCTAGAGAAGGATACCAAAACATTTTTCCTGTAATTTATTTAATTCAATATACTAACAATTACTAATTTTGCTTTACTCGTTTTTGTCTGTGCCCTCCTTTATTTTCCTTTTTCCATTCAGCAAGAAATGAAAAACATTCTCCGTACATTTCATTATCATCATTGACGCCCTCTGACCTACTATTGTTACTGCAGGAAGCAGTAGACGAATAACCTTTGTCTGTAACAAATCCAGAAACAACGAGTCCATTTATGAATGAACCATTGTCTCTGCTTCGTCTTGATGTATTTTCTCCTGGTTCTTCCTGACCTACTTCATTGCTCGAATACTCAGAAGATGAGTTTGTGACAGAAATGTCACTACTTATCTTGCGATCATCATTTCTACTATTTTGCCAATCCTCTTTCTCTCTCTTTAGGTGCTCTGATGCTCTAATTCTTGCATATATGACATCTCTCTTTTTCTTTATATCCGGGTCTTCCCTCTTCTTCAAGAAATTCATTTTGCAAATCTGTTGTGGTGGATGATATTTTCTATATAAGTGACGAAATGACTTTTCTTTTGTCATGAGCTTCATTGGGGGTAGGAGCTTGTCGGCTGGACAAGGTTTCAATGAAGCACCAAGCGTAAGCGAATTCGAACATTTCTCTCCAATTATTCTTTTTCCAAGAAGCCTCCTCCCTGAATCACCTTCACGAGATTTTAGGTAACTCATTCGGCTCTGGTATGTAATGCTTCGAGAGTGTACACCATTGAAAGGAGTCTTTCTATTGGAGACGTGCATGGTTGTCGAGGCATTATTTTCTTTAACATTTGTGATACTGAGTGAGAATGATAGTTGTGATTGGAAGTATCGTGTCCGTGTTTGTGTCAGCTGTCAAAACAAAAAAACTTTTTTAAAGAACATTATCTACCATGCCAAATGGTTTATTACTAGCAACAAAATATGCGGACTCCCGAGAAGTCACTTTCTTTAGAACAGCCCTATAATAGCCCTTCTAAAACATTCTGTCATTGAAAAATATTCGTTAGAAATCTGTTCCACCAGCGTTGAAGGTTGTTTGAGTTGTTTGATTTCTCATCGCCACATTTTTTACCAAAGCCAAGTTACTTTACCAAAGCGCACTTTTCATTCCAAATTGTTATAATACGAGTAACATGAAGTTCCGAGTCTACCAGTTTCTACTTTGCTGCATATCTGCCTTATTCTTCGTGTCAGAGGCTCGGATTGGTGATGCCCCAAAGGAAGTTTCTCCTGACGAGGATAGAGACTTGGCATATTATGGAAACAATAATAACTACAACAACAACAACAACAACAGAAGGTACTATGGAGGAGGAGGTGGTGGAAATGGCGGTGGTGGGCGCTACTACTATGGCCGCAGGTATTACCGTCAATACTATAATCAGAACAACAATGGCTCAAATGAAAATGCTGGTGACGATACTGTAGATGCTGATGACAATGAGGTCGAGACTTACTATAACGAGACTGACGATACTGGAAATGCCACGGACTATGATTCTGACTTTTCAGCTTGGAGAGGATACATTAGTTCCCTTGAATCCGAAGCAGAGGTGAAGTTCTACGAATGGTATCAGGCACCTCCTGGAGAGTGGACTACTGAGCAATGGGCATGGTTTTCTGGAATTCTCACTTTGACACTTGGTCTATTGTTTTGTATATGCATGTGCTGCACGTCATGCTGTGAAAGTGAGAAAGAGGTAAACAGAGAAGGTACCGCTTACGACTTTGATGATTACACATCTATCGATTCGAGAAAAGGATCTTTTATGACCAAGGGTAGTGAGAGTACTGACTTTGATGACAACGCAACTTATGATTCCATTATGCGTCTTAGAAGTGACTAGGTGGAGAAACTGTTTTGTTCTCAAAGCTGGTTTGAAGCCTGTTTTCTGGACTTTTAAAGTATTTATAAATGAACTTACATGTAGCACAAGACAAACATCACAACAATGATGGACTTTCGGCTTTAATCAAATGTTGCATCCTTGATTATCCCATCTTGTTTCTTTCTTATTCAGTTACTTGATGTAAATAAAGTTCTAAAGCAATCAAGCTCTTGCTGTTACAAACAAGTACAAGAAAGGCAAGTCGAAAAGCGAGCAAGCGTTCATTACAGTATGATAATATCGATAGAAGTGAGTTGATAGCAGCTTCTAACCTATCTAAAGGACATCATCAGAAATGGGGTGTAAGTTGAACTTATAAGTTTAGACCACCCACAAAGTTTTTTTGTCTTTGGCGATAGAATAGACATCTATTTTGCCCCATTTTGCTATCAGCCACCTCGAAATTCTCGCCACTTTTTTATTTCCCAGGATTGATTCTCGCTTTTCAACTGACAACTGGTAACACCATCATTTCATACTTTCTACTTTGACCACATTGAGACGACAATAAATACAACATGATCTCCAAGGCAGCTTTCTTCCTCGTTTCTTCTTTGCAACTGACTATGTACTTGGCTAATGCTGCAAACTTGAGATCAACCGAGCGTGACTTGTACGGATACGACGATGCCACTGACGACGCTGCTGTCGAAACTGACGATGCTACTGCTACTAACACAACCTCTGCTTACAATGGAACTGTGACCGACCATGTCAAGGACTACACTATTACTCACGTTCAGTCTAATTACCAATCTATTCCTTCCGAGTGGTCTGGTGAACAGTGGGGAACCTTCGCTGCATTGATGTTCGTCTTTGGATCAATCGCATCTTGCTTCTGCCTCTTCTTTGTGTTCCCATTCTGCTGTCCTACCGTAATGACTACCGCTTATGCAAGGTTTCTTAACCCCCCTCAGGAAGACACCAAAAAGGTCAAGCTTATTCGGAAGTAAATCTGCCCTGAAAAATCTGTTCATTGAGGCTTGTGCCCGGAAAACAAGCCGATGGGAAAACTCTACGGAACCATGTAACAAGTAATGCTCGTATTTGAGATACACGTATGTGTCATAAATTTAAGAAAAATCAATATCAAGAATTTCTTTCATAGAGTTTCTATTTCCATTTTCAATGTGTAGCCATGTGTATATGTTCAATTGTCGATTGTTTCGAACAGATATTGTGTTCTGTACTGGTGCTCATGCAATCAATTCGGCGTATTGGAATGCATTTTGAAAAGGCTGCAATCAGGCTTGCTCATCAGTCGCTTTTCTTGAACAGAAAAGATGGTTTACCCTTGACATTCAAGTTGATGAAATCGTCCATGTGTTTACAAAGGTTAGTTTAGTTTAATTATGCAACAGGCTGCTCATCAGGGACGACAAGCTCAAACTTTTGGTCAGTGGCCTTCTCCCAGCTAAAGATTGCATCGTTACATCTCTGACAAATACCATCGTACATGAGACCATGTTTTCCTACTTGGTTGTCATAAAACCAGCATCTCCCGCATTTCGATCCCTGTGCTTGTTTAACTCCAACAACGCAGCCACTAATAGAGGTTTCTGACACATATTTTTCGTCACACACATCAGATATTTCTTCTGGCGAATCAACGAATTTGATTTGAGACAGCATGAGTGCAGTTCTCAGTTCATCAACTCCATTAGTTTTCACGGGTGGCGAAACGAGATCGTCGTCTCCATCAAGTTTACTCAACATGGCACGTTTGCCTTCGTCTGGTACATACACATACGCGGCGGCATCTAAAGATGCTCCTACAAGCTTGTCGTTACGAGCCAATTCAAGCATTTTGTTGACATCGTCACGAAGTTCGCGAACCAAAGTCCACTGCTCCCCATCATGATCAGGATATCCCATGAGATCCTTTGGCCAGCCTCCTTCGAAAACACTGTCGTATTCAGTGTCGTAAGGAAGATTCTGCCAAATATCTTCTGCCATGTGTGGAAGGATAGGTGCGATTGACTTTGCAAATCCCTCAAGACAGGCATGAAGAACAGTTTGACAACTTCTTCTCCTGGGGTCGTCAATAGCAGAAATGTAAAGACGATCCTTCGCAACATCCAAGTAGAAGTTCGAAAGTTCAGCAGTTGCAAATCTAAGAAGCTCTTGAGTTGCACGGTTAAATTGGTACTCGTCAAGAGCGCTGTCGACTTCTTTGAGAACTGAACTAAGCTTTCCTAACATCCACTTATCCATGGAAGGCAAATCGTCATATGCTACTGCGTTGCTCTCTGGTTTGAAATCTGCCAAATTCCCAATTAAGTATCTTGCGGTATTTCTCATCTTACGATAACTTTCAAACGTCTGCTTGACAATGTTCTTTCCGATACACACATCTCCAGTGTAATCAACAGAAGCTACCCATAGACGCAGAACATCTGCACCATAGGCAGGATCCACCTTTTGATTATTCCCTCCATCAATAACTTCAAGTGGATTTACAACATTTCCAAGGGATTTCGACATCTTGAAACCCTTCTCATCCAATACAAAACCATGAGTAAGGACAGCTTTGTAGGGGGCTTGATTATTTGCAGCAACACTGGTCAACAAACTGCTTTGGAACCATCCACGATGTTGATCACTACCCTCGAGATAAAGATCAGCAGGGTATGCAAGCTCGCCCCTAGCCTTCGCTACTCCAGCCCAACTCGAACCGGAATCAAACCAAACATCCATGGTATCGGTTCCCTTCTTCCATTTGTGTGCCTCAGCCTTGTACTTCTCTGGCAATAGTTCCTGCTCGCTCATTGTCCACCAAGCGTTAGTTCCGTGCTCAGAAACTATGGCTTGAATATGCGCAAGGGTATCCTCATCCAACAAAACTTCATTTCCAGTCTCTTGATCGTAAAACACTGGGATAGGAACTCCCCAGGATCGCTGCCGAGAAATACACCAATCACCTCGTCCGACTACAAAGGAGTTGATACGATTCTTACCAACCTCAGGAATCCACTTGACCTATAAATGAAAAAAATACATGGATTAGTCAAAACCATAGTAAACAAGCACAATATTGGATTCTGTATGTATACTTACGGTGTCTACAGCCTTCAAAGCATTGTCACGGAAACCTTCAACACTAGCAAACCACTGATCAGTAGCACGGAAGATAGTAGGCTTCTTGGTACGCCAATCGTATGGGTACTTATGAGGATAGTCTTCTACCAAAAGGAGGGATCCAGTCTCAGCCAAAGCATCAATGATTGCTGTGTTACCCTCATCTAACACCTTCATACCAACAAAACGTTCACCGGCCTCAATCGTGAATTTACCAACATCGTCAACAGGAGACAAAAGAGGTAGACCAGCCTTCAACCCAGTTAGGTAATCCTCTTGACCATGTCCAGGAGCAGTGTGTACAAGTCCTGTACCAGCCTCTGTGGTAATATAATCCCCGCCAGCAAGTACGGGCGATTTACGATCGTAAAGAGGATGGCTGTACATAGTGCCAACAATATCATCTCCAGTCATGGTTGCCAATACTGTAAATAATTCTCCCTCAGGCAATTTGAATTTTTTCTGTAAAAAAAAGAACCCATGATGAGCACGAATTCAATTCTGTCGCAACATAAATTTGAGGAAAAGTATAACTTACAGACAGCGTGTTCACTAACCCAGTTGCCACCAACAATCTACCAGTTTCTTCATGCTCGACAACAGAATAGTCTAATTCAGGATTGACCGCAATTGCAAGGTTCGCAGGCATAGTCCACGGAGTAGTAGTCCAAATAGCAACCTTGAGAGCCTCTGAACCCTCTCCGTGAAATTCCTTCAATTTGTCACTGGGTTCGTGAATTTCAAAACCAACATAAATACTCTTTGAAACGTGTCCCTCGGGATATTCCAACTCAGCCTCTGCAAGCGCAGTCTTCGAAGATGGACTCCAATGAACGGGTTTCCTTCCTCTATAAATATATCCCTTCTTAAACATCTCTCCAAAAACTCCAATCTGAGCAGCCTCAAAATCAGGCTGAAGAGTCAGGTAAGGATTCTCAAAATCACCCATAACTCCATATCTCTGAAATGATTCACTTTGTTTTGCAACAGTCTCTTTTGCAAATGCAGCAGCCCTTTCTCTGAGCGCAATAGGCGTAAGCCCCTGTCTTTCCTTACTCTTCATATTCTGTAATACCTTCAACTCAATTGGCAAACCATGACAATCCCATCCAGGGACAAAATGAACTTGCTTTCCATTCAAAACCTGTTTTCTATTGATAAAGTCCTTCAACAACTTATTCAAAGCATGACCAATGTGCAAATCTCCATTTGCATATGGGGGGCCATCGTGCAAAACAAATCTGTCGGCACCAGCCTCAGCTGCAGAATCAGATAGTTTTTGGTAGAGGTTTGTATCTTTCCAAAATTGCTGAATTTCAATCTCACGGACCTTGGCATTTGCGCGCTGATTGAAGGGCGTCTGGGGAAGAAGGATTGTAGAAGCATAACCATTCTTCACTTTCTTCTGTCCTTGCCCCCCTTGCTTTTTCTTGCCTTTCGATACAATGGCAAATCTGGGTGAGGAATTGTTCTTTATTTCAAGTTGCTTCTACTGCCCGCTCCGCTAAATTAAATCAAGTCAAGTCAAATCAAATCAAATCTGAAACTCACCTCCTTGCTGATTCTGACCACCCTTTTCAGCATTCAAGGAAAAAATAGATCTGTGGTAATTTCTTGTCAAGGACAAGCCTTTTGGCGTGAATGCCGCAACGTTTCTAGTAGTGGCAACTGCCGATAAGAGAAACATCAATGTACCAGTTGGGGCTATCTTCATGATACGGTCTTTGCTGGTTCAAATCTAGCTAGTTCGGTACAATGTGTACTTCCCTTACTAAGTATTGTGGTATTGCAAAGTACGAATGGTAACAATGAGAGATACAGATTACCAGATTACCAGCCGCCAGTAGGGTACAACAGCAGTTGTGTATCCTGTTGGATGGATCGATCCCCAATCCAATTGATGGACGTCGTGCGTACATAACACATCATCGGTGAAATACCAACCTACCGGGTATTTTATTATTCCTCGCTTTCTTTCCTCTGGCGCGCGCATTTTTCATGGCCAGACAACATCAATGAAGATTGAAGATGACGCCAAAAGGACGCCACCAAGTTTCAAGAAAGTTGCACTGCATGCTGTAACTTCCAAGTTGAAAGTTCCAGCTCATTGCAAGCACTTTACAAAAAACACAAATCGCTTCCACGATATATTTCTCATCGCCTATGAAATGACTCGCGGAACAATACATGTAACCCTTGTTCTTATTAATGCTCTAGTTGCATCAAATGGCGTAACTGCCTTTCTCAGTCCTTCCATCCCATCTTCATTTCTACTCACTTTCTCAAGGAATCACCAGAATCGTCCTCAACATGCCAAAGGTATTTCTCCCATCTACATGTCTAGCATAGGCGATGGTAATAACAACAATGATGGGGGAGATTCAGATGGAAATCTGGACGACTTTCTCGATCCCAAAAAGGCTCTGGAAGAAAGCGAAAATCTGAAAAAGGCTCGTGCGGCACTTTCCGAGGATGCACTCCCCATTAACTTTGATGATCAAAAAAGTGAATCTGCCCAAGAAGACAACACTGACACCGAGTTAGACCCAGTGGATGATGAAGGGGAAGAACCGGGGTTCCTAGCACCAGCAAACGTCACTGCGCTCCTCAATAATCCATACTTGAGCGTTGTTTCCAAGCTCTCACCTTCGGATCTTATTTCCAAATTTACTTCCACGGCTCATCCTCGTGTGCAAGATGCGGTAAGATCTACCATTCTAGGTCTCATCGGTACTCTTCCAAAGATGGCTTTTGAGACGACTACCATTACCACTGGAGAAAAATTAGCTAGTTTGATGTTTCAGTTACAAATGACAGGTTACATGTTTAAGAATGCAGAGTACAGACTTAGCTTGAGCCAAAGCCTGGGAATGGACAGAGATATAAATCGCGTGGGAAAATTCCTTTTGGAACAAGCTGATGTAGCACTTGATGATGAGGACGATGAGGACGAGCGATTGAGTGCGGGGAAGGTGAAGGGCAAGATCAAGGTTCGTTACGAAACCAAAACTTCTAGCACGCGCAGCAAAGCTAGTGGCGATGATGATAAAGATGCAGATGACGAAGAGAAAGATGATGGTAGTGATTCAGAATTTCCAGCTATGGAAGTGGAAGTTGATGCAGAAGCTTACATGGCGGAACTTAGAAATGAAGTATCAAAGCTTCGAGACGATCTCACCTCTACACGCCAAGCGAAGGATGAATCAGTCCGTAAAGATTTGCTCTTGTATATTCGCACTCTGCCGAAGCAGGAACTCAATACTCTTACTAATACCATGTCTGATGATGTTCTTGGTGCCATGAAGGGGTTGGTCAACGTTGTTATGGGTGGTATTGGGGAAGGACAGATTGACAGGAATACAGTCACTGAACAAAGTGGAGAGGCAATGGCACAACTGTGCATGTGGCAACTGGTGGTCGGGTATAATTTAAGAGAGTTAGAAGTTCGAGAAGAAATGAAGAACACTCTCATTAGCGGTAGTTCAGTAGCTGCTAGTGAGGTGGACGAAGATGCCGACTCCAGCATTGACTATGGCGGGGGTGGTTTTGAATAGGACGCAAAGTTTGTTTATCAATAGGCTATAATTCCATACCTGCGAATTTGAAATAGATCTTTTAATAATATTAGACGCACAGATAAAATTCAAGCTGCTCGAAAACTGTGCTTAACTACTACTTCCTTCTTTGCACCTCACCTCAATCTTACCCTCAAAAGGTTAAGGTCAGGTTAGAGGAAAGTCAACTAGAAATCCATTACCTTCTCACAATTCGTTGACATTCCTATATGTTTCATAAAAATAGCATCCATTTTGTACACTTCGCAGAGCTTCTTAAGCATATCGTCATCATAGTCTGCCACCGTCATGTTGGTCAATACATCGGATTTACGGTAGCCAGACTTATGTCCGTCCTTCCTCTTCGAAACTGGATTCATTGCCAACTCTTTGAGGAGATTTGGCACCTCTTGAAACGGAAACACCGCAACAGGGATATCCTTATAGATTGTTGCAAACGATATCTCAAGTACCATTGGGGTAAAATGAACTTCAACCCACGTACTGTTTGTCTTCATCAAGTCAATAAAACAATTTAGTGTCGCTTTGGTAGTGTCTTTCAGGCACTCATCCAGGAGCTGCTTTGCAATCCCATTTTGGGAGGATCCAAAAGCTCCGGTCGCCTGCCCAATGGCAGAGATGAATCTCTCCGCCGGGTCCCGCACAACAGCAAATAAGGTATGGTCCTTCTCTCCCCAATCACCCTCTCTTTTGTATTTAGTTGCACCATCCAAGAAAGCAGACGATTGATTGAATTGTGATCCATATATCACAGACTTGTTTGGTCCATTCTGAACTTTCATTCCATCTTTAATTCTCTTATCCCGCATCCTTTGTTGAGCCGCGGTCAAAACTAAGGTCTTCTTGCCAGGCATGTAAACCGTGTGACGCTTACCTGTTGCACCTCTGGAAAGGACAGAACTAAACGCAGACACAAGCGAAGTTCCACCAGTCTTGTGGACATGGGTCATGCTCAAATTGTGGCGACTCCAATTCCCTTCTTTAAAGGGGTTCGTTCTCATCTTTGCAGGTACAATGGAAGCCCACGGAATAACAATAGGGGGTCCGCTAAGCCACAATTCCTGAGAATCGTACAGTTCCTTCATATATTCAAGTTGGGGAACAAACTCTTTCCCAACTCCACAAGATCCGTCCAGAAATTTAGCTGGGTGATACCAGTGACAAGTTCCATCTTCAGAACCGCAATTGAAAATACTAGTAACGTTTTCCAAATATGATCTATCGCCATGGTCAAAATCGCCGCAGCTAGTACTGCTAGTGCTAGCTTCATCTTTGTCAGTTTCTTCTTCTTCGTCCTCTGGTGCCGTTACCTGTATTTGTTTATCATATATTGCAGGAGGATTGTCCACTACCTGTGATGTAGCTGCTTCCTTCTCCTCTAATATTTGAGTAGCTGACTTTAGGTCAACCCCTTCTGGGCCTTTGACCTCGTCTAAAACACCCAATTCTAGCAAGGTGTAAAAACCAACAATTAGAACAATTACCAGGACGCAGAAGAAAGTTCCAGCACCCTTGACGCTTCGAGCCATGATTACGTGTAGTTATGTATTGCACTATACGAATCTGTACTATGATACTACTGTGGTACGGCAGCAGTGATAATCAATCTGTCCCTAGAGCCGACGAGGAGGTGTGAGTTGCTTCACGTTGGTTCCCTTATTATATTGAGAAGATTGACTGTCTATAATACTTTTGAAAACTATGTAAAAACGTTGAAATAACCGCAATAAGAATCATTATCTTTTAGCTTCTTCTCTGACGAGGAATCAAATTCCTTTGTGCAAACAGTTTAGAGCTTTTTTGAAGGGGTGCCAACACCGAATGGGAAGTATCACCGTGCAAGATACAGCATTGTCAATACAGATATTAATGAAGATACTTGTCCAGTATGAAGTCGATAATGGGTTTCTGCTGTGGCTTGCGAGGTAATGAACCGTTCTTAATGGAAGCGACAGCGGTGTGTGAGTACATAAACAAAGGAAACACGCATGAGGATTACTACGTGTGCTTGCCACTAATGGGAAGATTCAAAAACGAGGACGGTGAGAGAAATGTCATTCGTTTCGTGGTAGGCAAAACGGCAAGTGGAATACCAGTGAGGCGATGGATCGAAAGGCTGGTAGGAGTACTGCAATTAGAAGGGAAGGATAAGGGTAGTTTGGGACCAGCTTTTTGTGTTCTGAATGGGAATGTTATTGCCTATCGGAATATGGATTGCGAGTTCCATAAAGCCCTGCAACAGGTCCAGGAGGGACATCCAGAGTTGATTTCGTCGGAGCTAGAAGTAGGAGATTTGTATCATATCAACTGCTCACTAAGGCGCATGGTACTGTGAAAAAATTACTTCGATTTCATATTGCTGTTTTATTAAAAAACATAAAAACCTCCAATAGTCTAATCCTAGAAAGATTCCCAGCCATTCTTATTCGTATACGATGATCAGTGTTAGTTGGAATTGAGCCTCCCAACAAGTGACATGCTAAGACTTTTCATCTCGAATTTACTACGTCCTCCAGAATCCAGAACCAGTCCAGCAATTTCGCGATATCAAAGCGCCCTTGCAATATAATATTACTCGATGCGGATCATTGTTTATTCACCGTCACAATTGAGATAATATCAATCCATTGCGCTACAATTGGATTGTTTTGGAGTAGCTGACTCTCGTTTCTTAGCTTGTTAGGTTTCCATAGAAATCCATCCGTCATTCACTGGCATACATGATCATTGCTTCTGGATTTTATAAGTTACAGCAATACGAATAGTAACATACTAATACTAATGTGCACGTACTACAGTCTACATTGAAATTTGTCAATAATGTGCAGTAATTATACTGATCTACCGGCATAGAATGACAATTGTCAACTTTAATAACATTTATAATAGTCTATAGCATTCCTTCTCTGATCGATGCAGTGAGTTCGACAACTCTATTGTGGTACTCATCCCTCAATCTAGTATCCTCGATGATTTCAGGAGGACGCAGCCATTTATGTTTCATATTGAAAACTCCCTTGTCTCTGTTCTTGTAGTGATTGACGTGCAACTCATCGGTTGTCTTTGGAACGAACAGCTTCTTTCCACTACTTTCTTCGTAATGAAGTGAGACCGCATTATTCTTGTGTGGGTTCAGAATCAGTTTATTCCTTTCGTAACAACAATGCAGGGTCAGATTCAGATTTTGTCTCCACGTATAATCAATCATTAGCTCCGGCTTCATTTTATTATGAAGAACATTTTTTCCAAATGGAACACTTCTTAAAAATATGCCGGTATAGTTGTCACCATGCGCTGCCTTGTAATCCGCAAGATACGATTTTAACGGACTGGTGCTGGTGCTGGTGGAACTCATATTCGAATGCAGGGCGGAATTGCCAAGAACAACTAATTCATCCAAGTCTGGAAATGCCATCCATTCTAATCCCATTCTACGAGCTCTCCACAATGCATCATTCTGCGATACAGTACGGAACACATCAGCGAAAGGAGTAGACATATGCGCGCGAATGTTTCCCTTGAAGTTTGAAGCTTTGATATTGTATGGAATGAACGTCAAAAAATCTACGGATTGTGGTAAATCCTTTCCGTCGTCCCATGGTTCATTCACATAAATCCAAACATGATCAAACCCCATCAGATGGTGATAGACTGCCCATTCCAGCGCCTCTTCTCTTCTTCCTGAAAATGTGGTTGTGATCCCTGTTTTGATGGGTTGAGCTCCAGCTCCAGCCCTAGTACGTGTATCTGCAAACCATGCAATATCCTTTTGCTCGCACTCTAGAAACTTATCTAATGCATATTCTACTTTGGCCGTTTCGTTCCCTAAAGGCACAATGGAAAGAGTCCTGAGCGTGCTATTACTTGGGCTCAAACTTTGTGGGCATTTGACAACCGCTGATTTTTTTGTTCGACAGCCCCGGCGATGGGAAGATATTAATATTGCAGGAACGTTATTGCACGCAAATAATGTGCTTGCATGTGTCCAAGAAATGAAGTCCCGTCCTGCCGTATCTAGAGAGATGAGAACGTAGAAGTGATCATCGACTATCTTGACTGATACTGGAAACGGTTGTATAGCATTGGCGTATTGAGGAAAGAAATCTTGGTAATACTCCTCAAGTTGAAGCATACATTTGGTGAAAGCTTCAATGGCAGGTGGTGTTTTGGGATTACTAATTAATCCTAGATGATTTTCCGAATTGTTCCTGTGAGGAAGGACCATTGTTGTACTAGCTGCACCATCAGAGTTATTGAGATCGACATCATCATAGTAGTGTTGGTCAATGCCACCGATACTACTAGTATCAATACTACTGAAGGCAGAATCCTTTGTCCGCACGTCAAAGAATACCCCTGATGAAAAGAAGATGTTTGAGACGGTCAGTATCAATATAGTGATTAAAAAGAGGCTTGCCCTCCTGTTGTTTGAAGAGTTTCGCTGCTTCATTGTCATTGTTGTAAAAACTACAGGTATGGACAAACTGCAAACTGCACAACACAGCAAACATTGAAACATTGAACATT
>Ga0209712_10002786_pt1 | contig 14353 bp, 14 predicted proteins | sample ArcOceMetagenome_FD_187443 | JGI IMG/M metagenome (GOLD analysis project Ga0209712, IMG submission 187443) | Marine eukaryotic phytoplankton communities from Arctic Ocean - Arctic Ocean - Greenland ARC118M Metagenome (SPAdes) (version 2) | ecosystem: Environmental > Aquatic > Marine > Oceanic...
AAGTAAGTCGTTTGGCAGGGATGCCAATCGAAAACCGCAGGGCATAACTACACACTAAAAGTTAACTACAAGCTAACTTTTTCTCCAAAAACATTGCGTCTCCATAACTAAAAAATCGATACTCTTGCTCAATGGCTTGTTGGTAAGCATTTTCAATATTGTGCTTGCCACAAAAAGCGCTAACTAACATCAGCAAGGTAGATTCGGATAAATGAAAGTTGGTTAACATGGCGTCTACCAGTTGAAACTCATAGCCCGGGTAGATAAAAATATCCGTATCTGAAAAAAATGGGGCCAATTCAGTCCCTTTTTTAAGTGCAGCTTGTGCTGCTGACTCTATCGAACGCACCGAAGTAGTACCTACTGCTATAACACGCTTACCTGCAGCCTTAGTGGCTAAAATAGCATCGACTACTTGTTGTGATACCTCTGCGTATTCAGAATGCATTTGGTGCTCTAGGATATTGTCTACCCTTACAGGCTGAAAAGTCCCTGCGCCCACATGTAAAGTCACAAATTCTGATTTCACACCTTTATCTTTGAGCATCTGAAGAATGTCTTCATCAAAATGTAAACCAGCAGTAGGTGCAGCGACTGCACCAGGCACTTTGTTGTACACAGTTTGATAACGTTCTTTGTCTGAGTCTTCGTCGGGGCGGTCGATATAAGGTGGCAGCGGCATATGCCCACATTGCTCAAGTAAACTTAAAACAGGCTCATCGTTTAAAAACATTAACTCAAACAAGGCATCGTGTCTGGCGACCATTTCAGCTTGCACTGTGCCTTCGAGTATCAGTTTACTACCCACTTTAGGTGATTTACTGGCTCTAACATGCGCCAATACTCGGTGTTCGTCTAACACCCGTTCAATCAGCACTTCAACTTTGCCTCCCGACTCTTTTTGACCTAATAGCCTTGCAGGGATCACACGGGTATTATTAAAAATCAGTAAATCACCTTCATTGATCAACTCGACAATATGCGTAAATTGCTTGTGAACAACCTCGCCGCTGTTGCCATAAAGATGCATTAAGCGACTACTACTACGTTTTTCAGTAGGATATCGGGCGATAAGGTTTTCTGGTAAATCGAAATGAAAATCAGATAGTTTCATAATAGTCTCAACATTATTTCCCGTATATTTTACGTATGTTTTGTAATACCCGCAATCAAGTATGCATACCCTATTTGTATTGCACATAAATTCAGTTAAATCACAGTTAATTCACAGTTAGGTTATTGACGTTTACCCGAAACTGTTTTGTCCGGTCCATTAAGTCGATGGTTTTGGGCTTTTTTTACTTCCAGCCCGACTTTACATAGCGAACAATGATCCACTATTTCAAAAGTTTCCAGCTATTTTTTTCAAATTTAATGGCACATTATGTGTCAAATATATTTGGCAAACCTATACTAAGAACACTCTAATCTGGCACTTTAACCTGTTGTGCTGAGGCGTAGTTTACTTGCAATATTCATCTTCAACTCGACACTATTGCTGTTATCAGAAACGCGATTGAAGTGATTATTTAAAGATTAATGCAGCCTCGTCTTATTCTAATGAACTGCCTAGATCACTAAAGATTTCGACGATATCATCCCGCTCAATTTTACGCATATTTAATACAAACATAATTTGTAACAACAGATCTGCCCCCATAATACCTTTGTTAATTTTATTTCTTAGGTTGTCTGCGCTTTGATGTATCCCTATATTAGATAACCTGTCACTGAGATCTTGATACTTGGTACCACGCTTTGACATTTCAGCCTTGAGAAGACGTTGAACTAGTTGTCGCCAATCGGCAGCAAGCGATGGTACTGTGTTGTTTGTGGTTTCATCATTATTTTTTGACATAATATTAAGCTTTACCAAATAATCAAACGTGAATTATAATTTACATTTAAAACATATGAATATCAAATGTTGAAAATATAAATTGACATTATAACATTAAACTGACTAAACTGTGAAACGTAATATCGTAGATGGATAACATCTTTGAATTACAATTTAGTCATTAGCCTTAGGAGAGTAGCCATGACTTGGGATCTTAATCAACTTGAGACCCTTTTAGCAGACAACCAAGATTTGGTTGTCACTAAAGAAGAAAACTGTTTGTTAATAGCAAACGGTGATGGAATAGACGCTTGGTTAGCCATTAGTGGTGAACAAATATTGGTTGAATCACTATTGTTTTCCAAGGCTGAGGTCAAGGACTGTGCAGTACTTAATGAAGCAATTTTAAAAACGCACATGATATTCCCACTAACAACAGTAGGTATATCTCAGGTTGCAGGTGATGAGTATTACACCGCGTTTGGGTCATTAAGTTCACAGTCAAAAGCTGAGAGCGTGATGATTGAGTTGACCACCCTATTTCAGAATGTCGAAGCCTTTTTAGATGCTTATCAAGATCATTTGCAGTAGCATTTATTTTATTTTTTTGTAGATATTAGGAGAAAAAATATGTCAGTTTGGAGAAAATTAGTTACTGCTGTAAAGGGCGGAGCAACTGAAGCAGCGCAATCTGTAGCCGATAGTCAGGCCATTCGTATCCTTGAGCAAGAAATTCGTGAGGCAAAAGATGAACTGCGTAAGTCAGATCATGCCAGAACTCAAATATTAGCTAAGTGCAAACTGGCTCAACAAAGAGTTGATAGTTTGCAAGCTTCAGTTGAGCAATACGAAGCACATGCTCGCAAGGCAATAGATACAGACCGTCAATTAGCCCTAGATTGTGCACAAAAAGTCGGTGATTTACGCGCTGAACAAGATGGTGAACAGAAGTATCTTGATCAGTTTAAGCAGTCTGAAAAGCAATTAGCAACTAATATCAAGCAAGCTAAATCAAACTTAAAACGTTTAGAGCAACAAGTTGATATGGTAAAGGCGACAGAGTCAGTACAAAAAGCTCAGGTTGCTGTGTCATCTCGTCATCTAGGCGCGAATAATAAAATGAAAACGGCTACTGAATCACTGTCACGTATTCAAGATAAGCAGAACTTACGTAATGCTGAATTACAAGCAGCTGAAGAACTAGCAACTGAAGAATCAAGTGATGATTTGAGCAAGCGTTTAGCAGAAGCTGGGATAGCGGGTGGTAGTACATCTGCAGATGACGAATTAAGTCGTATATTAGGTAAATAGTAGTTATCCCTAATTTACGTTAGGACAAGGCAAACGATGTTCCCAAAATTACGCAAGATGTTGAGTCGAGTGTTTGCCGAAATGCGCTGGTACAGTATTGTACTGGCGTTATTTTTTTATGGATTGACTAGTTGGATATTATTATACCTAGCGGGCGAAGAAACACTTACGCAATCAGTGGATTTTATTTATTGGCTTGTCGTTACTGGCTCAACAGTCGGCTATGGTGATTTATCACCCAATACCACTGTTGGCAAATATCTAGTCTCTTTTTATATTATTCCATTAGGCCTGAGTATTTTTGCCCTTGTCTTAGGACGCATCGCAAGTTGGGTATCGAATCAATGGCAAAAAGGAGCAAGGGGTTTGAAAAGTTTAGATGTTGAAGATCATATTCTTGTACTGGGTTGGAATGGTCACCGTACCATACGTTTATTAGAGCTACTAATCCGTGAACGAGCCTCCATTGAAGACGATCCTGTTATAGTGCTGTGCGTTAGAGCAGATATCACTAATCCCTTGCCTGGACAAATTGAGTTTGTCAAAGTCGCTACGTTTAGCAATGACACCGATATGGACAGGGCCTGCATAGCCAAAGCAAGTGTCGTGTTAATGGATAACCCAGAAGACGATCTGACTATGACCACTGCGTTATATTGTAGTCAGCGTAACCCTGACGCTCAAATGGTGGCTTATTTTAATGATGAAAGCTTAGTTGGCTTACTACAAAAACACTGCCCTAACGTAGAATGTACGCCTAGTGTCGCAGTAGAAATGTTGGCTAAGTCGGCGTTTGACCCCGGCTCAAGTTTATTACACCATGACCTTTTAGATATTAACCATGGGCAGGCACAATATTCAGTGTGTATTCCAGCTCATATTCCACCTTTAAAAATTGAAAATATCTTTGAAACTCTAAAACGCAAGTATCGCGCTACTTTGATAGGTATGGTCAAAGCAGATGAAAAGTTAAATATTCAAGTTAATCCCGACTTACATGTAATGCTCTCACCCGGTGACAAAATTTTCTATATAGCCGATGAGAGGATAATAAAATTTCAGTGGAATGACTTTGTAGAAAAGTAAATAGGCTCTCAAATGTTTAGCAAATTTTTTGGCAAAAAAGAAACAGCAGTAAAACTTAAAGCGCCTGAGATCATGGGGCTGTACTTAGGAGGTTCGTTTGAACTCGATCCTCTTAAATTGCGCTTAATTGAGCCAAAACTAATGATTAAAAATGCAGCCAGCCAACACCTTATTCAAGCAGTAGGTGAAGTAAATTTAGACACCGGTGGTAAAATTTTACGCTTTTACACAGATGATGATGCCTTTTTGCAAGTTATCTTAGATGGTGGGGACACAGAAAATCACATCACAGATGTAAAGCTATGGTATTTTTACGAAACAAAAACGATAGGCTCACAAGCACAGTGGAAACAAATGATTGCCTCAGGCGTATCTCAACCCACTTATCAGCTTGAAGACGAGGAATATCAGCGAGTCTGGGATGCAGTAGGTGAAGAATCCCCACCCGTAGCTATGACAGAAAAAACCTACGAACAAGACGGAGATACTAGCGAGACCGATCAGTTTGTGATGTTGTATGAACGTCAACTTGAAGGTGACGAAACAGAAACTTTATTGGTCACAGCTGAAGAAAAATTAGTGAACAATAATTTTGATCGCTGCTTAGTCATCAGTACTGGCTTTGATATTGGCCAAGCAGATATTACCATTAATGGCTAATTTTTACCGATCTGCGGTATACACTTATGATACGCTCAGGGCAAACAACTCAAAAAGAAAGGATAAATAATGGACGCAATAATAAAATCAATATCAGGCTTAGACAATTTTGCATTGTATTTTGCAGTTTCCATTTTATTGTTGTTTGTATTTAAAGTGGTGTACGCCTTTGTTACTCCTCATGATGAGTGGGAATTAGTTAAGGTACATAAAAACCAAGCCGCAGCTATAGGTTTTGGTGGTGCCATGATAGGTTTTAGTATTGCCTTAGCAGGTGCGGTAGCCAACTCGGAGTTTTTAATTGACTTCATAGTTTGGGGAGTGGTGGCAATCATTGCACAATCGTTAGCCTTTGCTTTATTGCGTTTTACTTTTATGCCTAAAATTGCAGAAAGAATTGATAAAAATGAAATATCAGCAGGTACTATTTTAGCTGCTTTTTCTATTTCCGTTGGGCTGCTTAATGCGGCTTGCATGAGTTACTAGGAGAGCCATATGCAATCCAATAAAACCAAACGTTCAAAGTCAATCAACCTAGCCAGCATGCGCAAAAGTTTTAGTGTTAAGCCTTTGGCATTAGGCGTTGCGGCTATCTTTCTTTCAGCTTGTGGTGACAAACAAGAAGCGGCAGTATTTACCAACATTAATGACTGTACTGATGCCAACCCTGAGTTTGCTGAGAAATGTAAGACAGCCTATGAAGACGCATTAAAAGAAGCAGAACGTACAGGACCTAAATATAATTCACAAAGGGATTGTGAGTCTGAATTTGGTAACAACCAATGTAACGTTGTTCGAAATGAGTCAGGTTCATTCTTTATGCCCTTTATGGCGGGCTACATGTTAAGCAATTTTATGTCGCCTAGAGGTTATAGTTCTCAACCCATGTTTACTTCTTATTCAAGAAATTCATCTTATAGGAACAAATGGATAGGTGCAGATGGTCATGATTTTGGTGATAACCGACGTAGAACAATGCGCGTTAGTGAAAAATCACTAAAACCTAAACCTACTGTCACTAAAACTATGAGTCGTGGTGGATTTGGTAGCAGTGTGCGGGCAAAATCAAGTTGGGGCAGCAGCACTAAAAAAAGTGGTTGGGGTGGTTAATCCCTGTTTTAATGGCTTTATTTAAGGTGAACAATATTAAACATTTGCCCAAACGATGTTAAGAGTCAGTATACCTGAACGTGCCAACTGGAAAAGAAAAGCCGAAGAGTATGGCTTTAAATTTCATACCATGCACGGTGAAGCGTATTGGGATGAGTCGGCTTATTATCAGTTTTCTCTTAAACAAATTGAACAAGACTTAGAAGCACCCACTGAAGACATCCATCAAATGTGTTTAGCAGTGGTAGATAAGGTCGTCAACTCTCAAGAGTTGCTAGAAAAATTTCAAATTCCACAACCCTTTTGGCAACAGATCAAGGACTCGTGGAAAAAGCAAGAGCCTAGTCTTTATTCTCGTTTAGATTTAGCTTATCACGGTAAAGGCCCTGCCAAGTTATATGAAAATAACGCTGATACACCTACTTCTTTATATGAATCAGGGTTTTGGCAGTGGTTATGGCTAGAAGAACGAGTCAATGCAGGTAAAATCCCCAAACAAGCGGATCAATTTAATTCATTACAAGAGAAACTGGTCAATCGATTAGCCATCATCGCCAAACATTACGATATCAGCCAAATGCATTTTGCTTGTTGCCAAGATACGGATGAAGACCGTGGTACAGTGCAGTATTTACAAGATTGCGCCAAAGAGTCAGGTTTAAGTAGTGACTTTGTATTTATTGAAGATATCGGCCTCGCTGAATGTGGTAGTTTTAGCGATTTACAAGACAACAAAATTCAAACTCTGTTTAAGCTTTACCCATGGGAGTTTATGCAACGGGAGGAATTTGGTCAGTCTATCGAAAGTGCACAGGTAAATTGGTTAGAGCCTATCTGGAAATCTGTTTTATCAAATAAAGCCTTAATGCCGATGTTGTGGAAATTATTCCCCCATCACCCTAATCTGCTGCCAGCTTATTTCGAAGATGAATTAAACAAGGCGACTGAGACTAAACTAGTTAAAAAACCAATTTTTTCCAGAGAAGGTGCCAATATTAGTGTGATTGAAAATGGTCAAACCGTACTTCATGCTGATGGACCATATGGTGAAGAAGGTTTTATTTATCAGGCTTATTATGCTCTGCCCGAGTTTGGTACTAATCATACATTAATAGGTTCGTGGTTGGTGAACGACCGAGCGGCAGGTATTTCAGTGAGAGAAGATTCTTCGGCTATTACCCAAGACGGGTCACGTTATTTACCACATATTATCTTGTGACAATTTAACATAACTATTAACACGACTTTTTTGACTATTATGACTTTTTTCAGTCACACTCTAACTATCGAGCTTCACGTAGCACTATTTTAATTATGAACGCCATCATTAAACCCTTAAATAATAATCAACACATTCGCTTAGTGTTTGCGATTTTCGTGTTATTTAGTGTGATTGAAATAATCAATTTATTCACTGGACGTATGCTTAGTCAATTAGGCACGATCCCTCGTTATGTACCTGGCCTCAAAGGTATTTTCTTGGGGCCTTTTGTACATGGTAGTTTGCAACATTATTTTTCGAATATCATACCGTTGTGCATATTCAGCTATTTACTGCTGCAATATGGCTTAAAACGCTATCTACAAGTGACGTTGTGGATCGTCCTCATCACGGGTTTATTAGTTTGGTTATTTGCCAGGCCTGCCACACATATAGGCGTGAGTGGAGTGATTTATGGCTACTTTGGTTATTTGGTTTTGGCCGGCTTTTTAAGTGGTAAATTTAAACTGATTATTATTTCAGTGTTAGTCGCCTTTTTTTATGGCGGGCTCATCTTTGGTATTTTACCCTCAAGCCCGTTTGTCTCATGGGAGTCCCACTTGTTTGGTTTTATTGCGGGGTTAGTAGCGGCAAAATTATGGGCAAAACCTTAGCTCTAAATTTATAATGAGAATATAATGTCAACAAGCAATAATATGCAAAACAATAGGTAATCAATGTCTGACGCTCAACCACAAAAAAAATCAGGTCTACTAGGTAATTTAGCTTTTAATATTATTATTCCGGTGGTGATTTTAACTAACCTCAGCAGTGACGAATATTTGGGACCAGCCTGGAGTATTGTAGCTGCACTAATATTCCCTATTGGCTTTGGTATTTGGGATCTCAAACAAACCGCCAAAATAAACCCATTCTCAGTATTGGGTATCGTCAGTGTATTCTTAACTGGTGGTATAAGCTTGTTAGAATTGCCCGCTGAATACATCGCAATTAAAGAAGCGACTATTCCAGCGATAATTGGTATTGCGGTACTGATCACTCAAAGAACAAGTAAGCCATTGTTAAAGGTGTTTGTGCTAAATGAACAAATCATTAATTGGCAAAACCTGAATCAGTCTCTAGCAAATTCTGGCACCAGTGAGCTATTTGAAAAAAAGATGGCGATTAGCTCCTATATTGTTGCAGGTTCTTTTTTCTTGTCTGCGTCATTAAACTATATCTTGGCTAAGGTGATTTTAGTCAGCCCTCCTGGTACCTCTGAATACACCGAAGAGTTAGGCAGAATGACGGCTTTGAGTTATCCAGTGATTGTGATCCCAAGTATGCTGATGTTGATAACAGCACTGTGGTACATTTTTTCACAGATTAAAAAACTAACAGGTGAAGAGCTAGAGAATTTTTTGGCGGACGTGTAGAACTAATACTGTGTTTTAGCGTATTGTTAAGCACAAACATAGCAACATAATAAGACACAGATGATTGAAGTTAGCAGCTTAGTCAAACGGATTACTGATGGTCATTCGAACAAAAGTATCTTAGACAAACTCGATTTTCATCTCAAGGCTAAACAATCCGTCGCTATTAGTGGTGATTCTGGCTCAGGTAAGTCAACCTTACTCAATATTCTCGCCGCTTTAGATAACGCCGATAAGGGTGTGGTCAAAGTGGCGGGTTTGACACTCAATTCTATGAGTGAAGCACAAGCTGACCAGTTTCGAAAAAAACACTTAGGTATCGTTTTCCAACAGTTTAATTTAATTGACTGTTTATCTGTGTGGGACAATATTACCTTTCCAGCCAGACTTAATAGTTTACCCATCGGCAAATACCACCATGATTTATTAGAACAGTTGGGATTAAGCTCACACAAACACAAACTACCGGTTAATTTGTCTGGCGGTGAGCAACAAAGGGTAGCCATTGCTCGCGCCTTATCTCATCAACCTAGCTTAGTGTTAGCCGATGAACCTACTGGAAACCTAGATGACAACAATAGCCAAGGTGTGAGTGAGTTGTTGTTTGGTTTATGTAAAAAACTAGGTATAACGTTAGTGGTCGTAACACATAGTCCCAAAGTAGCCGCCTTCGCAGATACTCGATTATCATTGCAACGAGGACAGCTACATGCTGTTTCAACTCAAACCGAAAATCAGTCACTACACCGTGTATCGACCTGATAATGGCACCTTTATTAAGACTTATTTGGGCAAGTTACCAATACAATGCTTTACGTTTAGCGCTTGTGTTCATTGCATTAGTCACTGCTTGTGCTGGCCTCAGTGCCGTCTTGGTGATCAATAACGCTGCAAAAAATAGTTATGCATCTGCTGGTCAGCCATTTTTACAACAAGTCGAACAGCGTATTATTGCTAGAAGTGGGCATACCTTAAGTAAAGATAATTTTGCTTCTCTGCGTCGTTTGGGCTTTTCTCAACTTGTTCCTGTATTACGAGTTTCACAGAATATTGTGCATCCTGTAACAGGTGGATCCTTACGAATATCGTTGCTGGGTATAGACACATTTTCAGTTTTTAGTTATTCCGCTAGTAATGCAATTGAACTAGAGCAAAAGAATTCAGAAACTGTATCAGATGTACTGGGGCAATTATGGCGTCCTCCTTTTGCCAGTGTGATCCACCCCGAACTTGCGACCGAATTAAAACTTATCAACGGACACACGTTAACGCTTGAAAACGGCAAGCTATTACCAATATTGGCTGTGACTGCTATCGAAGGTTTAGGACGAGAAATCGTGATGGACATCGGACAATTACAGAAAGTATTAGGTACCCCAAAAATTAGTGAACTGTTGGTGGTAGGAAAGAGAAAAACTAGTAGCATTGATGCACTAAAAGCTGCATTACCAGACCACCTTCGTCTTGAAGACATCAATACTGGCGAGCAAGCGCAGCAGCTCACAGACAGTTTTCATCTTAACCTTTTAGCTATGGCATGTTTGATGTTTGTAGTGTGTATGTTTGTTGTCATGAACGCCTTGCATTTGTTGATAATGAAACGCTGGCAAAATTTACGGATCGCTCGGCAGTTAGGCGTATCAAGACAGCAAATATATTGGGCGCAAGGTACTGAATTAGTATTCATCAGCTTGTTGTGCGCGCCACTGGGAGCTTTCGCAGGGATATTTTTAGCTCAATTGGCCTCACCGTTAGTCTCGCTCACATTACAAAGCCTCTTTGACGTGCGAGTAGGTTACTCGCAGATAGCCTATGTGACATTAATGACACAGTCTTTTGCTGCCTGTATGTTGGGAGCATTTGCAGCAGCTGTTTTGCCTATGTGGCAATTGAATACTAAGTTGGCTTTATGCAACTTAAGCGTCGCTGTTAACACGAGTCATAGGCCATGGTTGTATGCCAGCATGGTTTTGTGCTGCTTTGCCCTAGGGTTAGGCTTGTACTCTATTAATATATTGATGAGTTTTAGCGCCATCGCAATGAGTATTTTTGCCGGTTGCTGTTTGCTTATTTATGCGGTGCCAAAGAGCTTAGATACATTGTTCCATCGTTTGCCACAACAATGGGTATTATTTCGCTGGTTGGCTGCAGATGGGGTGCGTTTATCTCAAAAGAGTAAAATTGCTTGTTGTGCTTTTTTTATTGCACTCACCAGTAATATTGGTATGAATTTGATGGTAGATAGCTTTCGCCAAGCCACACAGCAATGGTTAAGTCAGCGTTTGGTAGCTGATCAATATATTTCAACGCAATCACCCGAAGTGTTTTCTCAATGGTTAGCCACTCAAGATATCGACGTTGATGTGATAGAGCGTAAAAGCCTTGATGCTTTTTTACTTAACAAGGCTGTAAGTCAGCCCCAAATTCGAACAAAACTAGAGCTAAGATCGTATCCCAGTAATAAAATTTACCAAGAAGCCATGGTATTTTCTGAACAGCAAGCGGATGTTTGGCAAGTATTCAAATCAGGACAAGGGGTGCTGGTTAACCAACAATTAGCTTTACGTCATGGATTAAGACTTTTAGACGATCTAAATTTTTATGTTGAGTCAGGCCAGCCTAAAACTAAACAGATAGTGGGTATCTATTATGATTATGGTAATCAAAGTGCTCAGGCTCTATTGGCTTCAGACTATTTTGAACAATATAACTCCGATACCACATTATTTGCTTTGCACTTTGCATCTAAACAACAACAAAGTCTATTTGCTGAAAAATTAGCATCTGCTTCACTATCTAACCAAGTCAGATCCATAGCAACCAATGAGTTATTGGCATTGTCGATGCAAACGTTTGAACGTACCTTTGTGATCACAGATGGATTAAACATAGTCACTTTACTAGTAGCAGCGCTATCTTTGGCCACTTCAGTGCTGATGATTGACATGGATAATCGCCCTCAAAGGGCATTATTAAGAAGCATGGGGGTAGGTAATTATCAAATTACCGGCTTATCACTTATACAATATACCTTACTCAGTTTACTGGCTTTTTTAGTGGCGTTACCTTTTGGCATCGGCTTAACTTGGTTATTGATCAACTTGATCAACGTACAGGCATTTAGTTGGAGTTATCCAATAATGATCACACCTTCAAAACTTTTATCCGCTGGAATGATAAGCATTATGTTAATTGTGATAGTGGTAGCACTACCTTTATATAAATTAAGTCGTCGCAAATTAATTGAGGATATAAAGTGTTTAAGTTTCTAGTCAAATATCTACTATTACTGACATGGGTAACAGCTGTCGTGGCTTGTTCTAAATATTCTGATGGTAGCTATAGTAAAAACGCAGATGTAAGTGCTAATAACGATGAAACACAAAAAGAAGACGCGATGTTTTCTAAGTTGAATCGTTACTCAGAAGAGCCACAAACATCTAAAAGTAATGATGAGATAAATGCCCCTGACAAAAATTTTGCTAATGTTATCCCAGGGTATAATATTACTTTTCCATCTGATCATAGCAGCCATCCCGAGTTTGCAGTGGAATGGTGGTATATCACCGCAAATTTAACTGACAAACAACATAACCCCTACGCATTACAATGGACATTGTTTCGCTTTGCCACTGACAATCAAAGTACGCCATGGGCCAACGCTCAACAATATATGGGGCATGTGGGTTTAAGGGACGGCAAAGAAGCTTGGTTTGAAGAACGTTTTGCTCGCGGCGGCGTGGGTAATGCGGGTATATCCACCAGCCCATTCAATGCCTTTATTGACGATTGGCAGTGGCTTGCAGAGTCATCATTGATGTTCCCCTCATCTCTTGAATTTACGATTGATACACAGATTAAGGTTAACTTGGACTTTACAACAGACAAACCTTTTGTAAAACATGGGGAGCAAGGTTTTAGTCGTAAGCTTAGAGATTCAGAACAAGCTTCATACTATTATAGCCAGCCCCATATTCAAGTATCTGGAGAGATTGAACTACCAACTGGAAAGGTAGAAGTATCGGGTAATGCTTGGTTTGATCACGAATGGACCTCTCAATATCTCAGTCCACTTGCACTAGGCTGGGATTGGTTTTCTATCCATTTCAATGACGGTACGAAATTAATGTTGTTCAATATGCGTCACGAGCAAGCTCACGATTTTTGGTCAGGTACATTAATAAAAATAAGTGGAGAAGTGATACATCTATCTGAACAAGATATTCAGGCGAAAGTAACCAAGCGAGATAAAGTAGAGCAGCATTTGTTACCCTTGCATTGGTCGATTCAATTACCCAAGCATCAAATCGACCTTCAAATTGCACCCATGCAAGTTAAGCAGTGGAACCCGGGGATATTTTCATACTACGAAGGAGGTACTGTGATTTCAGGCTCCCATTCAGGAGTAGGTTTTATTGAATTGACCGGATATTAATGCCTATCGCCAACAGTAATTGGTAACCTGGCACTCCTTGATAAGTGCCAGCTAGAAAAGAATTAGAAAAGGCTAAACAACCTCAGTAAAAGCTTACTTTTTGTTTCTTAATAACTCAAAAATAGTTTCTGCTATACGGGTGTTATCCATATGACCTCGAAAACGCTCACTGCCCAATCCCTTGGCAAATATTGGTACATCAACCCCAGTATGTCCAGTGGTTGTCCAGCCTGTATTTGAGCGGTTATCTAAAATCTTAGAAATAGCGTTGTGCAAAGGTCTAGGTTTATCAGACTCAATCACATTTAAGCTGGATACTTCTTTTATTGTAAGCTCAAATCCCAATAGATCACTTGCCAGTGCTCCTCTATCTTTAATTGTCATTAACTGTGTGGCTATCTCAACCGGTGAAGCCTTTAGGTTTTTCAGCCACTTAGGGCTCCAACTATAATTGCCATTGGCGCCGATACTTAAACCACCTGTACTGTGATCGGCAGTCACCACCAACAAGGTGTCAGTATTTTTGACAAGATACTGCTCTAGCCACTCAAGGGCTACCGCAAGGTCATGCATTTCAGCCATCGAAGAACCAATGTCATTACCGTGCCCTGCCCAATCAACTTGGCTTGCTTCGATAAGTAAGAAATATCCTTGGTCATTCTCTAACTGCCGGATGGCCGCTTTTGTTAATGCTGGAAGTCGCATATTATTAGGGCTATCTAGGGCCCAAGGCATACCTTTATCTGCAAATAAGCCCAGCAGCGGCGTGCCCGCTTTCACGGTGTCCAGCTGAGTTATATCATCGACATATTCATAACCAGCGGCTTTAAACTGTTCAACTAAATTACGGTCATCGCGAATAAAATACTGCCATCCACCCCCTAACATTACATCAAGAACAAACTGACCATTGATTTTTGCATCGAAATAACCGTCGGCTATTTGATCATAATTTTGACGGCTCTCATTATGAGCACCAAAACTTGCAGGTGTGGCGTGGTTAATTTGTGACGTCACAGCGATACCTGTTTTACGCCCTTGCATCTTGGCAAGCTCTAACACTGTTTGAACAGGCTGTTTGTTTGTATCTACGCCAATCGCACCGTTATAGGTTTTAACACCCGAAGACAATGCTGTGGCACTTGCGGCTGAATCAGTAATATAACCCGTTTCCATATCAGGATGCGTACTGGCCATGCCAACTAACAATCTATCAAACACTGTTTCTTCAACTTCAGCAGTATTAGGATCATCTGCGTACATACGATATGCCG
>Ga0209712_10002787_pt1 | contig 14352 bp, 15 predicted proteins | sample ArcOceMetagenome_FD_187443 | JGI IMG/M metagenome (GOLD analysis project Ga0209712, IMG submission 187443) | Marine eukaryotic phytoplankton communities from Arctic Ocean - Arctic Ocean - Greenland ARC118M Metagenome (SPAdes) (version 2) | ecosystem: Environmental > Aquatic > Marine > Oceanic...
TTTTCAGTCACGCCCTGCCAGAACCGGGGGTCTTGGTAACTTCAAGGCTCCCATCCACTTGACGGACGCGACACAATGTCCTCTGCAGTTGCTACCATCAAAGGGTCTGATTTGACGGACGCATGGCAAACTGCAAGTTGTGATTACCCCTGGACACTGCGCAATTTCCGTGCATGATGGAATCCAAATCCAGTTGTCACACAAGAATGATCTCGGAACCAACCCGCGGTACCCTCCACGAGCGTTTTCCCCAGTGCGGCAAAGCTAGGCCGGACGGACGCCTGACGAAGTCCTAAATGGGGTGCTACGTTAGGGCAAATGGGTAGGCTAAACCCCCGGTTCTGACTTTCTCGTATTGTCTTCAGTTTTATAAAAAAAACTCTCGTACTCTTCTTTCAACACCACAGCCGCACTGAGAAAAATAGCCAGGATATGTTTTTTAGGCGGGATTGTAATTTTTATACAACGGCACATCTTTTTAAAAACATCGTTATTGATACCAAGAGACGACCCCTTTCCCCTCCTCCCCGTCTTGGGGCAGGGGTAGGACTCAGCCACCGCACCCAACTCCAGAGATATGAAGACGGGGAGGGGACCTCCAAGACAAGGGGTTTCGCCCGGGGGGCCGAAGATCTTTTGATTCCTGGCAGGTTGGGGTGTCCATTGATAGTTTACTTTAATACGGCAGGTTATTAGCAAGGTAAAATAGCTAACGAATCATACAGAATTAGTTAATAATAATTCGTACAGAAAACGTATCCGTTTAATTAATAAGGTGCGGCTGGAGTTTTCGTGAGATGCGGCTTGCCAGTGGCATACCGTCCGTACTTGGTACGGTACCGGTCGGTACGATACGGTAACCGATGACAGGACAGTGAGAAAGATGAGGTGTTTTGGTGTTTTCTAGATTTGTTCTTCCTTCTTCTTCGATTCCATTCATTCCACATTCCACACCACGAGACATCACTCGAAGAATCATAATTCACAACCTTGAACTAACTAAAAAAACACATCATCAAGAACACCAAGATGGTTCGGCATATTGCTACCGTATCAGCGGTAATCTATTTCTTCGCCTTGCCCAACGCACTAAATGCGTTCGCTCCAGTGACTCCTGTCAGTCTAAAGCATGTAGCCTCACATCAATTAAACTTGCCCAGCAAAACTCATACACGGGCGCCTAGAATCGTGTCCACGGAACAAAGGGCCGTGTCTCTCGCATCCATCGACACATCTTCCCTCACTCAATACCTCCTGGAGACTGTCATCTCCAACGGAGTCCCCGCATTCTTCTGGATTGCAGTCGTTGCATTCGCAGCCAAATCATTCAAAAGCGCCAAGGAGTCATCAAACGGCGGACCAAACGGCGGCCTTTTCTCACAGACAAGCGTTACCGAGATATACGATGATCTCTACGGAAGTCCTGAACCTCAGAGACCCATGCTGCCATTCGGTCCGCGGGGAGGAAATTCGAAACCTAAAAATCTCGGAATACCCACCGATCAATACCTCAAAATCATCAAGCTCAATGATAAATACCAGTCATTTGATTATTCCCTTATGGCTGCTACCCAATCAAAGGCAAAGGCTGCTGCCAAGTACCGTTCTCAGGCGTTTGATTCTGCTCTTCAGAGAAGCTTTGATTCCTCCATTGAAGAGATTAGACCTGCACAAAAGTCCGATTTGCTCACGGAAGAGAAGGCCTTCTTGAGAGAGGGTGGTAAGATGTTGAACAATCTTGTCGAGTTGCAGGGGCGATTGACTGAATTAGTGATTAGGGACGAGATGAAATCCATGGATGTTGAGATTGGTGAAATGGATGCTCATTCTGTGGATGACGAAAAGGATGTGATTGATGCCACCATTGTCGAGGAGGAGAAGGATAAGGCCATTATGAAGAAGAGCGAAAAAAAGAAGAATTCTAACAAGAAGGATATCAGCAAGCTTGTGAAGGAAATTGAGAAACAAAACACTGATTTGTTGAAACTCGAGATGGAATTCATTCGTGGAGGTACGTGTAGGTGGATTGTATTCTCTTTTATTCTCAACATTCAAACCCTTTTTATGTGTACTGTACGTGTACAGAAAGACATCACATTTACTTATCCATATATTTACTTCAGTTGTTGAGATTATGGGCCCCGACCGTGCGAATGCTATTAGAGCTGCTATTCTTGGAAATATTGCCGGTGGCGGAGTAGGAGTTGCTGGTGGTTTGATCAAGAGTTTGCAGAATAGACCAATCGCCGCTATTTTCAATACCATTGGATACAGTGACGAAGATAAATCTGGACGTAATTTATTTGTGACTGATTTCCCTGGAGATGTCAGCGCTTCTCAAGTGGAGACTCTTAGAGAAGAAGTGACGGCAATTCTCCGTACAGCCAAACCTGGCGATGAAGCTTTGTTGAAATTGCAGACTGGTGGAGGAACTGTGACTGGATACGGTTTGGCAGCAGCTCAGTTGCAGAGATTTAAGAAACATGGTATTAAACTGACCATCTGCGTGGAACAGGTGGCGGCGAGCGGGGGATACATGATGACTTGTGTTGCGGATAGAGTCATTGCGTCTCCTTTCGCCGTTCTAGGAAGTATTGGGGTTATTAGCGATATGCCAAATGTCTACGAGCGTTTGAAGAAGGAAGGAATGTAAGTTTAACCTTTTGATTTCAGATTCCACCAGCTTATTAATGTGATCCGCAATCTTCTCATTTGCTCTGCAAAAAAGTGAGTTCCAAACCGTCACTGCCGGAAAGTATAAGAGAACGCTTACCCCGACAAAGAAAGTAAATGCTGAAGATGTAAAGAAATCAAAGGAAGAAATTGAGCAGATTTTGAAATTGTTCAAGTCGTTTGTGAAGGAGAATAGACCTAGTCTCGACATTGATGCTGTGGCAACAGGAGAAACCTGGTTTGGCGAAGATGCGTTGGAAAGAGGTCTGTGCGATGAGCTGAGAACTGTCGACGATGTCTTGTGTGAGTTTGTTGATGAGGGATACAATGTATACTCTGTCACGTACGACCCAACATCCAACGACGTGAGCCCACTAGCTGGTCTTTTGCCATCCACAAACGTGAAATCTAATAGTGAGGGAGGTGTCATTAAAGGAATGACCAAATGGCTCGTCAGAAATGTGAGTTCGGCTGTAAAGGAAGAATTAGCAAGTGAATTGAACTCGACGCCTTTTGTTGGCAAAGGCGTTCAAGAGCGCTACATGATGAAAGACCCTAAGAATGTTGCAGACGAAATTAAGATTGAACTATAAATATTATTTTAAGTAATGCGTCTATGCCTTATAATGTCTGGTATTCTTATGCAGAATCTATCATCAAGATCCCAATCGCTTACAGGAAAGTGCCAAACTGCCCCTGTGTTGGTTTCGTTCCGCTGGATCTCCCTGCTGAAGAAGTCAGCCGTCGAGAAGCCAATCTCTCTGTCAATACTCTCCGCCTTCACAAATGCAGTGAAGCTATAATTTACAATGTAACAACTGGTCCATCGACGAAATAGTCTTGGTTCCATTAATCCAAGCTTGTGGTCCCTCATTTGGTCGTTTGTTATTAGCATTGGTCTGGTTCCAGGCCATCTTCCCTCAGTATTATCGGTAGGAACATGCAGATCTACCTCATTACGAGAACGAGTTTGGTTGGACACTGAAGCCAACATCCAGTAGTAATCATCTAAACACCCGCCAGGAACTCTATATAGTTGATTTTTCTCTGTTAGCTTCTGTAGTATTTGCTTCTCTTTTTTCGATAATACTTGTCTAATACTCTTTGAACCCATATAGATCGAAAACGAATTTCTGCAATATTTATATGGCAGAATAACAAGCGGGTTTTCATTGCTTTTCTCCAAGGCATCTACAACGAATTGAATTTGATGATAATTGAAACACCCCTGATCAAAATTTTGCATGTAGTAAGCAACGTTGGCTCCATCTGAAGGAGGTAAAAAAGTCGGTGAGGTCGCCATTGAAGAGGAAACAAGGTATTTATAATGATACAATCAACTTACCGATAATAGCCGTGAAAGGCTCTCCCTCTCGCTCACTAAAGAAGATAATGAAAGTTTGGTTAAAGAGAATCGTCACTGTCAACCGATATTATGGTCACATTTGGAAAAAGTACTTACTCAAGCCATGCAGAAAATTGATTCAATTTTTCGGCCGCATAATCATCACTTCGATCAGATTTTCTCCTTGTGCTATTAAATTCCTCAAACCGGTTTGTCGATAACTCAAGGAGGCTGTGGTGGAGCTGTTGTCGCTGCTTTCTCTCCAGTGTAATTAATCTCAACTTTATTCCAGATCGTGGACATTGCCCGGTAGATTTCCCTACTGCAACACGACTGGCTATAAGATCATTCGGTCCAGCTTTATCGTTTTCTTGAACGACCCCAGCAAGAGAATGAATTGATTTGATTTGATTTGTAAATTTTTGATGCTGCATTCCATCTGCAAGCGCGTTGTACAGCCTTCTCGCTGAAGCTCCTGATATCTCAAGAACATCCTCAGACATTTGGGTGATTAATTCGTCGAAAAAGTTTGGACCACATTCATGTTTATAACCTACTTCCTTCGCCCCTTCCATGGGTTCAGAGTTGGCATTGAAGTAGCCATGCTCGGCGAAAGTTGAAATTAGCAGGATGTAATTTTCGGGCTCTAATCGCACAAAAGGCTCATCTCTCATGCGCTTAAAAAGGCGTAGGGCAGAACTAACATTACCTTGCTCACAATACAACTTCAATACCGGAAGATAAGTCCGCAATTTTGCATCGTCATTTGTCTAGCAACAGAATAATCAATGAGCATCAGGACTTGCTCTCAAGAAATATGGGTATAATACATGTACATCGTAAAAATAAGAAAATGCGCTCAACATACTGTACTCACCGGGAAAGAATCAAGAAGATCTTCCGCCCCATTTGCGTCGCCTATCGACACCAGTCTCTTCACACGAAGGCTGACAGATTTTTCTGTCGGTGTGTACAGAAGATCATGAAATAATGCAAGTTCCGTCGGAAAGTCAATGGGATCCTTGTCATCACTGTTTCCACCTTTCTCGCGTTTCCCATCATCAAGGATTGACATGACGGCACTCAGCTTCTTACTACCACCAATTGTCGACGATAGAAAACTTGAGGACATGGTGCCAGTAACGTACAGAATTACATTGAGCGTGTCGTTGCTTGGGATCATTCCAGCCTCCTTAATTTTTTCCCACGCTATCGATAGTGGAGCGCTCTTTATCATTTTTGCACAATTCGATGCAAGGACACTCAAGGCTCTGTCGGCTAGTTCCATCTGTTCGCGAGAGAATTGTGTCTTTGCCACAAAAGATTCATGTTGTTCTTTCAATTGCAAATGAAATATATTTGCTTGTGTTCCATCTATCGAAACTTCAGATCGAAATGCATCTTCAAGTTTTGCTTTCTGTTTTTGCTCTGATTCTGATATATTATTTACGGAAACTGTATTTATCGAAATACCATTCTCTTCAGCATCCTTCAATGTTTTATATTCATAGGCTAATGTTTTCGTGTCCTTCAATAACCAATCAATAACAGGAGCGAATACGTCTTCGCTGATCGGTTTCCTCGTTTGCTTTCTCGTAAATCTATCGGACTCTGTAATCTCCATCATAACAACTCGATACTGTTCAAACGATTGTTTCTCATATGCATTCGGATCATATTTCACTTTTGGTTTCAAGGGAAATGCGTCGAAGATTGATTGTGGATGATCACTTTCAGTTTTCATGACAGACGGTGGTCCTACTCTGTCTTGTAAAGCATCAAATAGTCGGTCAAGACTATTACTTGTTTTGGTTTCGTTCCTCATTCTGTCCCTATTCCTCATAGATAATGGAACCGTTTTTATGTCCACATTCTTTTTTGATAACAATGCCATTTTGGCATCGACTTCATCAAAAAAGGAAATAAATTCGGGTTGACTAGATATCTTTGTATGTGATTGTTTCGTCCTATTACTGGTAGATGTTGTAGTGTCTTTTTGTTTGTTTGTCTTCTGCCGTTCGGCTTCTTCTTCCATTGCAGCTTCGCCCCAGAAATCTTCAATAGATCGGTCCAGTTGTTCCCCCAGGCCAGAGTTTCCTCTGAGCCTATAATCAATCGGTTTTCCTTCGTCACCAGGATGCGATTTACCCTTTCGCAGGACTCTTAGATTATTTGTATGTTGACGCCTGGAATCATCCGAGAAGAAAGCCGTTTGCAATAATGAGGGGACGTTTATGGATTGTCTGACGATATGTTTTCGTCGTAAAAGTTTTGAACTTTGCACGTTGATTTGATTCATCATGAACATATTTTCCAATTATATGAAGATTAACAATTGTATATAGTTGATTTTTAAAATCCAGACCAAAGTATCAACGCTTGTTGGTGCAATTGGTGTTCTTTACTTTTACTAGCGGTTTTGCTTTACTTTTGGTGATCAATAGGAATAAGGTGAGTGGATGGACGGCTTGAGTTGTGATTTTATGTAATGTGGGGGAATGGAAACAAAGATACTTAATCCCAGATAGACGTGGATAGTCCAGGGGATTGGATCGGACACGGATAGGCCCTTCTATATTTTTCGCTTTCGAGACGTGTACTGTACGTACACCACGTCTTGTTCGGTAACACCGCAATCAAATCCAAAGACATTGAACATTATTTTTCGCATTACCTATGAAGTTGAACCCGACCACTTCTTTCCCAGAACCCCAGAACATCACATCTAACTTGTCAATATGAGTGATTCAATCAATGTCGTAAGTAAAAATCGTTTCGTTCCCTATTGATTGAGCCCAAACCTGTGATGTGACTGACGGTGCCTAAAATGACTGCAATGACATGTGTCAGCACTCTTCTCACTTGTGAAATGGCCACCCTTTGAAATATGAACACAGGACGCACCCACCCTCAGCCGTTATGTCATGAGTAAAACACGCGACACAGATCTTGTGATCTTGATGAACTCCCTTGCAACATCTTTCAAGCTCATCACATCTGCCGTAAACCGTGCAGGAGTCGCTCAACTTTACGGTCTTGCGGGAGAGGTAAATTCCACCGGCGATGACCAAAAGAAACTCGATGTTATGTCCAATGATATGATGATTAACGCTCTCGTCAATTCTGGTGTATGCGCAGTTCTTGTGTCGGAAGAAAACGAGGATCCCATCGTCGTACCTCCTGAAAAAGCTGGAAAATATTGTGTTGCATTTGATCCTCTTGACGGATCCTCCAACATTGATTGCAACGTCTCCGTTGGAACCATCTTCTCTATTTACGAGAAATCCCCAGGAAGCGCAGTTGGATCTGCTGAAGATCTTCTTCGCTCCGGTGCTCACTGTCTATGCGCAGGATACTGTGTTTATTCTTCTGCTGTTGAGCTCGTGTTCACCTTCCGCGGAGGAAGCGTTGAGGGATTCTGTCTCGACCCCACCATTGGTGAATTTGTTCATACCCGTTTTGACATGAAATTCCCCGAAGATGGTGGAAAGAGAATTTACTCTGCTAATGAGGGTAACTACAATTTCTGGGACAAGCCCATCCAGGATGCTGTGCAGGTATTCAAGGGCGGAGAAAAGCCCTACAGTGCACGTTATGTTGGATCGATGGTTGCTGATATTCATCGTACTCTCTTGTACGGTGGAATTTACCTCTACCCTGCTGACAACAAGAATACTCAGGGAAAGCTTCGTTGTTTGTATGAAGGTATTCCAATGGCTATGATTATTGAACAAGCTGGAGGAATTGCTTCTACTGGACTGTTCAACGGAAAGTTTGGTAGAGTTATTGAGCTTACTCCTGACGCTATTCACTGTAAATGCCCTATCATTATGGGAGGACCACGTGATGTTGGAGTCGTTTACGAAGCTTACAAGGCCGCTGGAGTTGAGGTTCCTGAACTCTAAGTAAGAATCATATTTCGTACAGAAACATGCATTTTGTTCGTGAGAATAGATGGCCATGATCGGAAGAGAAATAAATAGGGTATTGCAGATTGACGGCCCCGTTATCTACGAAACACAGCAGGTGATGTTGAAAGAATAAAAAATAACGAATTGCATTACAAGAGCTATTCGACTTGATGACGCAAACTCTACTAGTAGATTCAATCTAGCCGCAAATATGAATACAGTTGCTTATAAGATATATTGAGAACAAGGAAATCCAATGCTCGTAGGTAAACTTTGCAACGAGTTTGATCTTTTACTTCTAATACGTTCCGGTGCGTAGAGAAGCGAGTGAGTGTAGCACAGTAACATAATCACTGGTCCTATGTCGAAGTGTAATGGAGTGGTTTGTGAAAGTACGAGTAATTCATTATTTTTGCAATAAAAGTTTGATGTGGAACTCATACACTGTGGGAAGGTTGCTTGATCTTGGCTTGATGCAACATTTTCAGAATATTTACGGTTGTTCCACCGTTAGCTCCCCACTTTTTGTTTGTTTGCGACACCACCGACGACTTGAAACTTGAAACTAAACCGGTACGTAAACCCCGACCGCAATGAGATCACCGAACAATACCACAACCACCGTCGTTTCCCAAAGAACAAGAAATCGCAAGTCGACGTCAAACAATCCTTAAAAGACAACAGGCACAACAATGAGCTCGTGGCAATACCATGAAAGGAAAGGAAAGCAATTATATGCTCAACAAGACTATACCACATCCATTACACATTTCAGGGAAGCATCACGACTAGCCGCACTCATTGCCCCTAGAAAGGAGCGATCAATCATATTATCCAACATTGTCGCCTGTCGACTCAAAATTGGTGGCATCGAGAACCTCTATGCAAGTTTAGAAGAAGCGAAAGAGTGTGTTTCATTGAATGATAAATGGTCCAAGGCATATATGAGGTTGGCATCAGTATGCATTGCTCTTGGAGAACATGACAGAAGGCATGGTCATTCGAATGACGCCTGTCAGGCATTGCAAACTGCGATTAGGTTGGATCCATCCAATTCGAAGGCTCGTGATTTGCTCATGAAAGAGATGAGGAGGGGGCTTAGCCCTGGTACACGCTCAAATGACCAAGATGGTGATGGTTCTGTGCAAGACGAACATAATTCCGAAGACGCGAATGCATCGTTCGCGCGCCCTCCATATGATGATGTAGATGCCACTTGGGAAAACAACAACAATGGCAACCGTCCGGTATGGATTCAACAGATTCATGACAAATTGCATGATTTTCGTGCATGGTTTGACAATTTATCAGAGAATGGCAAAACGTGGACCAAGGTTGGTTTGGGACTACTAATCCTTTACATATGCCTAGGTGGACGGTTTGGATTGGAAAACATCGTTGGCGGCAATAAGGATTCCAATCCCTATCGCCAAGGATCTTATGGGGATGGTTCAGCATATGAAAGGTTTTACAACAATAAATCCGGAAGGAGAGGAAGTGAAAGCACAAGCAAACGTGGAGGCAATCGGGATAGCTATAGCTATGGCGACTCTCATTATCATGATTCATATGAGTATGACACGTACAAGCCGCGGAAGAGCAACCGCAATCGTCACCACAGCGAGGAATATATTATACTTTTATTCCTTACCACGATAGCCTTCTTCGTGTTCCAAAGTGCCGGGGTCCCCATTCAAGCTCTCCCCTTGGGCTTTGGCATGAGACGCGGCTTCAGGTTTGGACACATGAATGCTGGACCTTTCAACCTTGCCGGAGTTGGGGTTCGGATGGCAAGACAGTTCCGTCGTCGTCGATGGTAGATCACAATGACTGGAGAGCATATTGAATATTGCGGTCTTGTCAAGATCTTCATGCCAGAATATGTTGAAAACAAAGAGCTTTATTGTTTACTATTGTGTGCCTGCGCATACAGTCAGGACACTAGCTGGTAACTTCTCTATATAAAATTGCATTTTATAAGTACCAATAGACTATTACGGTAAACGTATCGCTACGTGTACGTCGTAGCAAAGAAATCATTGGGGGAGGTATCAATGTGCCGATGAACATCATAGATCAACCCATCATCCCAACGGCTTTTCTCCCATCATTCTTGATTATTCCCATATCACGTTCACTCTTTTTAACAGCCGTTTTCAACGAATCAATCCCAGTCTTACTCGCATTCAACAACTTCATCACCTCTTCCTTGAACCCAGGATCCAATGTCCCTTCCCCAGAACCAGAACCCATCGTACTATCTCTCTGAAGTTTCATCACTTCCCACTGTCGTTGGTAATTATTCGCATCTCTTTGCGCCCCCTCCAGCATTTTCCCACAAGTCTCAACAGCCTGCACCAACTCCATCAACTTCACCAACGCCTGCCGTTCCGAATTCTGCAGTGGGACATTTTTCCCACGACACATTTCAAATTTCTGCATGATAGAATTGAGCTTCCCCTGAATCGACCGATTCTTCCTCTGATAATGCTCCAACTGCATAGCAATTGCTTCATGAATCTGTTCCCTATGTTCTAGAGTCTGATCCAATTGATTCACATACTCTTCGTGTAATTTCATTTTGGACTGTTGGGCAACGAGACGGGAGTGCAATCCTTCAGCGGAGGTTACTACTACCGGGATATATTCTTCGGGATCAGGGTTGTGGGTGAGGGCATGGTACCACTCTTCGTCGGATATTTGGGGCGGTTTGGGCGGATATTGGGGAACAGAGAGTTTTTCAAGGCGTTGCGTTTGTGTTATGGGATCGTAGAAGATGTGCTGGAATCTGCAGGGGCTTTTGATCGCTGCTGTTATGTGCGTGGGATTGTATGCAGCTTGGAGTTGCATGAGTTGTGTGCTGAGGCGTGATTGTTCTTGATGCATTGCAGCGTTGATGTGTGCTTGGAGGGCGGCTTGTTGCGGTGCCCCCAAGACTTGAGAAAAGGCATTGGCTGCAGTGGGTGCAGGAGCACTCACAGGCGTGAAGAAACTTGTTGCGGGAGAGTTGACAGGATTTGGTTGAGATGAAAAAGAGAATGCAGGAGTTGCAGGCGATGCTGCTGTTGGTGCGCCAAAGAAGGATGGCGTGGATGGAGTTGATGGCGCTGTGAACGCGGGATTAGCGGAACCTGCGTTGCCACTGCTGAAAGTGTTTACAGTATTAGGTCCCCATGTAACCATTGTGTTTATTTGTTACTTTGATTTCGCCTGTAATAGTTGTTGTAATGCTTGTGATGATATGATATCGTAATTGCATTGATGATTAAAATTGCAGGTTGATGGTGGTTGTAGGTTCTTTTCGAACACTTTCGCACTGAAGGGTTGGGGTTGGCAGAATAGAGCGTGACCCTTAGCACGTGACTAAACGATTGATTCGATTCCCCCTCCATGTTTTCACCTTTCACCCCTCATCTCGCTCGTCGGCAACAGGTAACTTGAACTTGAACTTACAGTACAGTACTTCAGTATCATTACTTATTGTACTTGATATTACAGTACGTGTGTATGTATGAAGAAGATTTCTGAACATTTGTGATGACGCAACCTCCCTGGTGGGGACTAAAATATATTAATCTACCCCTCACTTATTGCAAAATGATCTTGTTGTTTGATAGAAACAGAAAACAACAATTTCAAATTGTGAGCATTACTCACCTCATGACGCTGTAGATGTCTCGACATTGAGAGCAGCTACGACGACTCCCAGACTAAATACATGTAACTCTGGGTCTTTATGAGCTTTAGTTATGATAGATTCCTAAGTTATACCAAGGTTATACATTATTCCAAATGTATTGATACAATATAGATAAATAAAAGAAGAGCATATTTTCTCGATGTTGGCGATAACGCCAAGGACGATTGATCAACGTTGAGAGCAGATGCAATGGTCTCCAGGCTAAGTACATGACAACCTAGAACTACATGAGCTCCAGTTACGATACATTTCTGAGTTATAAATAATTGCTTAGTATGATAGCAACGTTAGTACAATGATCATGGTCGCTAATGTAATTCTTTGTTTTGTTAAAACGGCCATGTTGTCAATCCAACTTCAACTATAACTCGGTTCCGGAAAATCAACCCAACTTCAATTACAGTAGGTTCCAGCAAAGCTACAGTAGTAAGTGAAATTAACGTGATCCTTCGTGTTACAAAGATCGCTCCCCGGATCCTGCGACATTGGGAAGATTACTCGACATCAACTTCAACTTGAAAAAGAGGAAAAGGAAAAGGAAAACAAAGATTTTGAATTTGAGCCTTGTGCCGAAATGCTTCGGTCGGATAAACAATATTCCGCTTTACGGAATAACTAAACAAATCTTTAAGAATCTATCGTGCCTGGGTGTCACCTGTGTTAATTGAGTTGTTTTCGGGGAATAATATATTTTGTCCAGGAGTAATTCTTTGAATCGATCCGGGTCTAATAGACTTGCCGGCAGGAATGATTGTTTTCGTTTGATGTGTCCCATCATAATTTTATTGTGACAACCTTCACCTTCATCTAGCATCCAATCTGAACCATAGACTGTAATCAGTATCTGATCATGACCCAAAGTTCACATCTATCAGCAGCCGAGACTCTTGCCGCTTTGACGAGCGGGCCCTCTTTCCCCTCCTCCTCCTCAACGGCAACAAGCTCTTCCACCGGCTCCTCTGCTGAAACAAACTGTGTGTTTAGTTCTTCCTCAAACGATTCGCAGCACATGGTCTCATCTTCTGCGACTGGAGGAGATTCTGCATCCAATTCTCAAACCTTTTTCCCTCTCAAGTTGCACCAGATCATTTCTGACGAAAGCAACGCGGACATTATTCAGTGGCTTCCGAGTGGCAAAGCTTTTATCATCGTGGATAAGAACCGGTTTGCTCAGGAGATTCTACCCCGCTTCTTCTCTCAACAGTGTAAATTCACCAGCTTCACACGCAAGCTCACCAGGTGGCGTTTCAACCGAGTTCCCAGAGGACCGTTGATTGGTGCTTACTACCACGAACTCTTTGGAAGGAATCAGCAGAATCTTGTAAGTTTCTTCTTCTATTTAAAAAAATGAATCGTGCAACGAGCAACATGTTCGCGTTCTAACATTTCATTCTACTTATCTTCTCAAAAGTGCTATCAAATGGACTGTAAGAGTGAAACAAAAGGGGGTTCAAAATTTGCATCATTGAAGCAGCAACTGAAAAAATCCAATGTTTTCCAGGAGAACTCAGTTTCTTTGAACACCCCCCGACCGTATGTAACAGTACCAGGCATCGAACAAATGACCACGACACTCCCGCCTCTTGTTGAGCCGTGGTTACAAAGAACTGCAACAACCATGACATATCCATCCCATACCTCGTGGATGCAAGATAACCCCCCTTCTCCTCTTCTTCTTCCTAACATAGCACCTCATAACATCCATCAGTATCAGCCCCCGGCGCAAGTTTCCCTTGCTAAAAGAGTTCATTTGGGTGCTGAAATACTTGTGATTGAAGAGAGTATTCGCAAGCTGGATCAGGTACGAATACAACAACAAGAAAAGGAAGCCACTTTGTTGCAGGCATATCGTATGCTTGCGAGGAGAACAGTAACCCATACGAGTAGCTTCTCAGTGTAAGAGTGGAACCAAGCTACAGTCCGTATTGCAGGCCTCCTAAGAAATACGAACAGCTCCTTGACCAAAACGTGACCGACGGCCGTTTTCGTCTTTACCAGTTTTAAAGGGAAATTTGGATTCGATGAAAAACCGCCTGCTGTTCTACATAATTACATATCATACTTTTCAATGAAAGCACTGCTGCCTGTTGTAAATAATTATACTTCTTGATGTCGATGAACAAGAAACTGCCTTAGATAGCAATACGTACACGTATGTGTAGTTAATATTATTAATATGGCTGGGCCGCGGTCATAGCTCCATCGCTGTAGATCTGGTGCAGCTTTTTCTTTGGTTAAACAATCAGTAGACCTAATCTTTGTGTCTAGACGGGTGGGATTGGATTGAAATTTGCTGAAAGTGTAGTGGGGCTCACTTCTCCCCACAAGATTACAGGCATGATGTTCCATCGATTTGGAACATTATTTTTTAATAAAATAATAATAAAATTGACTGGGCAAATTAACCGTCTGTCCCATGTAAAACTTTCTTCACTTTCAGAATGTCGTGGAAAATGAATTAAAAACTAAAGCCCCATATTTTCAAATTGCTTTCTTTACTCATTGTTTTCAACAAAAGAGCAATTGAAACAACGCTATTGACGACACTGCGGGCTACAAAGAAAAAAAACCAACCCTCCACACCATTTAATTACTAACAACCACCCCCCCCGTGAAAACATGGAGGGAAAAGTGTTAGTTTCGTGAGAAAGTGGAGGTTGGTCACGCTCTGCCCGAAAAATGAGTTTTAACCGTCTTGCCCCCCCCCCCCCCCCCCCCCGGGG
>Ga0209712_10002788_pt1 | contig 14349 bp, 9 predicted proteins | sample ArcOceMetagenome_FD_187443 | JGI IMG/M metagenome (GOLD analysis project Ga0209712, IMG submission 187443) | Marine eukaryotic phytoplankton communities from Arctic Ocean - Arctic Ocean - Greenland ARC118M Metagenome (SPAdes) (version 2) | ecosystem: Environmental > Aquatic > Marine > Oceanic...
GAAATATTATCTTCTGGTGATGTTAAATATCACCAAGGCTATTCTTCAGATTTTGTAACTCCTGGCGGCAATGTTCATTTAGCACTGGCTTTTAATCCATCTCATCTTGAAATTGTTAACCCTGTTGTTATCGGTTCGGTTCGTGCTCGTCAAGACAGACGTAGCGATGCAGTGGGTGATACCGTTTTACCGATTACTATTCATGGTGACTCTGCTATAGCGGGTCAAGGTGTTGTTCAAGAAACCTTTAATATGTCGCAAGCGCGTGCATTTAAAGTGGGTGGAACTATTCGCATTGTTATCAATAATCAGGTTGGTTTTACTACTTCAAATCCTGAAGATACCCGCAGCGGTGAATATTGTACTGAAATTGCAAAAATGGTTTCAGCGCCCATCCTTCATGTAAATGGTGATGACCCAGAAGCAGTTATTTTAGCAACTCAAATTGCTTTAGATTACCGAAATGAATTTAAACGTGATGTAGTCATCGATTTAGTTTGTTATCGACGTCACGGACACAATGAAGCTGATGAGCCAAGTGCAACACAGCCATTAATGTATAAAAAAATTAAACAACACCCAACACCGCGCCAATTATATGCACAACAACTGGATGCGGAAGGTTCAATCAACGCAGATAAATCAAATCAGTTAGCGTCTTATTATCGAAAATTACTCGATGAAGGACAGTGTACGGTTGAACAATGGCGTCCAATGACAGAACATTCGGTTGATTGGTCACCCTACATTGGTCATGATTGGGATGACGATTATGAAAAAGATATTTCGGTTGAGAAGCTGAAAGAACTTGCAGGGAAGTTGTCAACATATCCCGATTCACATCCAGTTCAAGGACGTGTTAAGAAGATATATGACGATCGCGTCAAAATGGCTTCTGGTGAGAAATTACTTGATTGGGGCATGGCTGAAAATTTAGCTTATGCATCGATTGTTGATATTGGAAAGCGTGTTCGTATCACCGGGCAAGACTCTGGTCGAGGTACTTTTTTCCATCGTCATGCTGTTTTATTCAATCAAGATGATTCAAGCCAATATGTTCCTTTACAAAACATTCGTGAAGGACAGGGGCCGTTTGATATTCATGATTCAGTTTTGTCTGAAGTATCCGTAGTTGCTTTTGAATATGGTTATACCACAGCAGAACCTGCAGGTTTAACCATTTGGGAAGCACAATTTGGTGACTTTGCTAACTGTGCGCAAGTAGTGTTTGATCAATTTATTAGTTCTGGTGAGCAAAAATGGGGACGTTTATGTGGCTTAACTATGTTACTTCCTCATGGATACGAAGGTCAGGGTCCAGAACATTCCTCTGGGCGTCTTGAACGTTTCTTACAGTTATGTGCTGATCATAATATGCAAGTTTGTGTACCATCAACTCCTGCGCAAGTATTTAATATGCTTCGCCGCCAAGTGGTTCGTCCTATGCGTCGTCCATTGGTTGTTATGTCGCCTAAATCATTATTGCGTCATCCGTTAGCTGTTTCTTCGTTAGAAGAGATGTCAACGGGTGTTTTCCATAATGTTATCGGTGAAGTAGATGACATAGCACCGGAAAAAGTTAAACGTGTTGTATTTTGTAGTGGTAAAGTTTACTACGAATTACTTGACCAACGTCGTAAGAATGAGCAAGAAAGTGTTGTTATCATTCGAATCGAGCAGCTTTACCCATTCCCAGAAGAAGAGCTTCAAGCAGAATTAGCGAAATATCCGCATGTGAAGCAATTCGTTTGGTGTCAGGAAGAACCGCAAAACCAAGGTGCATGGTATTGTTCACAGCATCATTTTAGAGCGGCAATCCCTAAAGGTACTTATTTGACATATGCAGGTCGAAAGGCTTCTGCAGCACCAGCTGTTGGTTATATGTCAGTCCATGTAAAAGAACAACAAGCGCTAGTCAATGACGCGCTAACTGTTGAAGACTAGTGAGTAAGGAATAAAATAAATGACAATCGAAATTAAGGTTCCCGTTTTACCTGAATCTGTTGCAGATGCAAGCGTAGCTACTTGGCATGTTCAAGTGGGTGATAAAGTTTCTCGAGACCAAAATCTTGTAGATATCGAAACCGATAAAGTGGTTTTAGAAGTTGTTGCTACCCAAGACGGTGTAATTACTGAAATCTCACAAGCTGAAGGTGCAACGGTATTAGGTGAACAAGTCATTGCTATACTTTCAGACGTTGAAGCTTCTACTTCTGTAGCAACTCCAGCTGCAGCAAATGCTCCAGCTCCTGCAGCTACGTCAGGCGCATCACAAGTAAAGGTTATCGATATTATCGTACCTGTATTACCAGAGTCAGTTGCTGATGCAACCGTCGCTACTTGGCATGTTGCTGAAGGTGATGTTGTTTCTGTTGACCAAAATTTGGTTGATATTGAAACTGATAAAGTAGTATTAGAAGTTGTAGCACAAGACAACGGCGTGATTGGTAAAATTATCCACGGCGAAGGTGATACGGTATTAGGTTCACAAATTATTGGTGAACTAAATGCGGGTGCAACTGCAGGCGCGCCTGCTGCTTCAGCAGAAGAAGCAATAAGCGCTGACGAAATAGCAAGCCCTTCAGTACGTCGTTTAATGACAGAAAAAGGTTTAACTGCTGCAAACGTTACCGGTACTGGCAAAGGCGGACGCATTTCGAAAGAAGATGTTGAAGCTGCTGTTAATTCAACGAAAGCTAAACCTGCTGCAGTACCTGCGGCGAAAGCGCCAGCTCCTGTTGCACAAGATCTAGGCGAGCGCACTCAAAAGCGTGTTCCTATGACACGTTTACGTAAGACAATTGCTAAACGTTTATTAGAAGCTAAAAATTCAACGGCAATGCTAACTACTTTCAACGAAGTTAATATGAAGCCTATCATGGATCTTCGTAAGCAATATAAAGACTTATTCGAGAAAACCCATGATACACGTTTAGGTTTTATGTCGTTTTATGTTAAAGCTGTTACTGAAGCACTGAAACGCTTTCCCGCTGTAAACGCATCTATTGACGGTGATGATATTGTTTATCATAACTTTTTCGATATCTCTATTGCTGTATCAACGCCAAGAGGTTTAGTTACACCTGTTTTGCGTGATGCAGATCAATTAGGTATGGCAGCGATTGAAAATGGTATCCGTAACCTGGCACTTAAAGGTCGTGATGGTAAACTTTCAATTGAAGATATGACGGGTGGTAATTTTACGATTACTAACGGTGGTGTTTTTGGGTCATTACTTTCAACACCAATCTTAAATTTACCGCAAGCGGCTATCTTGGGTATGCATAAAATCCAAGACAGACCTATGGCTGTAAATGGTAAAGTTGAAATTTTACCAATGATGTACTTGGCACTTTCTTATGATCATCGTTTAATTGATGGTAAAGAATCGGTTGGTTTTTTAGTGGCAATTAAAGACTTACTAGAAGATCCAACACGTTTACTTCTTGATATTTAATCGAGAAACATAAATCTTTTGATTTAGACTATAGTATTAGCTCTAAGAACTTTGTTCCTTAGAGCTTTTATACTATAATCGGTCAACTTTTTTCGATGACATACTTTTTATTAATAAAAGTTGTCATTTTCATCTACAGATAAATGGATAAATCACCATGAATTTGCATGAATATCAAGCGAAACAATTGTTCGCTGAATACGGTTTACCAGTTTCTGAAGGGTTCGCTTGCGATACTCCTCAAGAAGCTGCTGAAGCTGCTGACAAAATTGGCGGCGATATGTGGGTTGTTAAAACTCAAGTACACGCAGGCGGACGCGGTAAAGCTGGCGGTGTTAAGCTAGTTAAATCTAAACAAGAAATCAAAGATTTCGCTCAACATTGGTTAGGTAAGAACTTAGTTACTTACCAAACAGACGCAAATGGTCAGCCTGTAGCTAAAATTTTAGTTGAAAGCTGTACAGATATCGCTAACGAGTTATATCTAGGCGCTGTTGTTGACAGAGCTTCTCAAAGAGTTGTTTTCATGGCATCTACCGAAGGCGGTGTTGACATTGAAAAGATTGCTGAAGAGACTCCAGAATTAATTCACCAAGCTGAGATTGACCCACTAGTTGGCGCTCAACCTTACCAAGCACGTGAATTAGGCTTTAAACTTGGTTTAAACCCTACTCAAATGAAACAGTTTGTTAAGATCTTTATGGGTCTTGCAAAAATGTTTGAAGATTGCGATTTTGCTTTACTAGAAATTAACCCGTTAGTTATTACTGACGAAGGCAACCTTCATTGTTTGGACGGAAAAATAGGTATCGATGGTAATGCTATCTACCGTCAACCTAAAATGCGCGCTTTCCACGATCCATCTCAAGAAGATGAACGTGAAGCTCATGCAGCACAATGGGAGCTTAACTATGTAGCTCTTGATGGTACTGTAGGTTGTATGGTTAACGGAGCAGGCCTAGCAATGGGTACTATGGATATCGTTAATTTACACGGCGGCAAGCCAGCTAACTTCCTTGATGTTGGCGGCGGAGCAAACAAAGAACGTGTTTCTGAAGCATTCAAAATCATCCTTTCTGACGATAACGTTAAAGCTGTTTTAGTTAACATCTTTGGTGGCATCGTTCGTTGTGACATGATTGCTGAAGGTATTATTGGCGCAGTTAAAGAAGTAGGCGTTAAAGTACCAGTTGTTGTACGTTTAGAAGGTACTAATGCTGATTTAGGTCGTGAAGTTCTTAAGAACTCTGGCTTAGACATCATTGCTGCTGAGTCATTAACTGATGCAGCAACTAAAGTTGTAGCAGCTGCGGAGGGCAAATAATGTCTGTATTAATTAATAAAGATACTAAAGTTATCTGTCAAGGTTTCACTGGTGGTCAAGGTACATTCCATTCAGAACAAGCACTTGAATACGGTACACAAATGGTTGGTGGCGTAAGCCCAGGTAAAGGCGGTCAAACGCATTTAGGCCTTCCAGTATTTAACACAGTACGTGAAGCAGTAGAAGCAACTGGCGCAACCGCAACAGTTATCTACGTTCCAGCTCCGTTCTGTAAAGACGCTATTCTAGAAGCTATTGATGCAGGCATCGAGCTTATCGTTACGATCACTGAAGGTATTCCAACTTTAGATATGGTTGACGTTAAAGCTAAGCTTACTCAAACTGGCGTTCGTATGATCGGTCCTAACTGTCCAGGTGTTATCACTCCTGGAGAAACTAAGATTGGTATCATGCCGGGTCACATACATTTACCTGGTAAAGTGGGTATTGTTTCTCGTTCAGGTACGTTAACGTACGAAGCCGTTAAACAAACGACTGATTTTGGTTTTGGCCAATCTACTTGTGTAGGTATTGGTGGTGATCCGATTCCTGGTACTAACTTCATCGACGTATTGGAAATGTTCCAAAACGATCCACAAACTGAAGCAATTGTAATGATTGGTGAAATTGGCGGAACGGCTGAAGAAGAAGCGGCGGAATATATCAAAGCACACGTTACTAAACCTGTAGTATCTTACATTGCTGGTGTTACTGCACCAGAAGGTAAGCGAATGGGTCACGCTGGCGCGATTATCGCCGGTGGTAAAGGTACAGCGGATGAAAAATTTGCAGCATTAGAAGCGGCTGGTGTTAAAACTGTGCGTTCTTTAGCTGACATTGGCGTAGCACTTAAAGAGAAAACAGGTTGGTAAGCTAACGCTTAACAAACTTTTATCTTAATAAAACCCCACATTTTCTAATAGAGAATGTGGGGTTTTTTATAAGACAATATAATGGTATTTCAATTTTACTTTGACTTGGTAAAGTGATTGAGAGAAGTTATATATATCTTTTTTTAAGGGGATGCTGTCAATATCACTTTTCTAAAATGACAACTTAAAGCCTCATATCTTAAAATCAATCAGTGATATTTATGGTCATTTTTTGCAATAGTTGACATTATAGGTTTAAAATACTAATTCTATTCATATTATTGAATAGCTTAAATTAATGCTTTAACAGTATTTAATAATGTCACTTTTTGTTAGACTCATGATTGCATCTGAATTTTAATTCGAACCAACACATAGCTTTACCTCTTTTCTAAACAAGGAAGGTCATGTATAACTGCCGCTTTATTTTTTTAATTATTCTATTGGCCTTTGTTAAACTTTCCTCAGCAGATGACTTACTACCCATTGAAGTTTATGGTGATTTACCCAAAGTTAGTATGATGGTGATATCCCCTAGTGGCAATAAAATAGCGTATCGTCAAACTCAGCAAGGTAAAGATTATATAATGGTATACAGCCTAGCAGATGAAAAACTACTGGGCAGTATTGATGTATCAAAAATTAAACCAAGTAATCTTTACTTTATTGATGAACAACGATTGATACTCGTGGTGAAAAGAAGCTCTAGATTGTGGGGCTATATTGGTCGCCATGAGGTTAGTTCTGCCTACTCATACAACATAGCAAAAAATAAAACAATACAACTGTTAACTGTAGGAATAGGCATACATGGTGGTCAGACAGAATTAGGGCATATAGTCGGACTTTCATCCGATGGTAAAAGTGTTTATATGCCCGCATGGATAAATAAAACGTCTTTCAGTTTGATGAGAACAGCATTAGATAAAGTAAAAGTGAAGAGGTTTAAGAGAGGTAGTCAAGAAGTAGTCGATTACTTTGTTAATGACAAAGATCAAATTTTGGCGAGAGAACTTTATGATAATGAAAAAGATTTACATCGAGTTGAAGCCCAAATAAATGGACGATGGCAAGAGGTTTTTAGAGAAAAAACAGCGTATCCCACTAAGTCTTTTGTAGGACTAACACCAGGCTTTGATTATTTAATTATGTTAGATAAAAATGCTGATACTGACCATGTTGATTATTACACCATGAGGTTAACAGACGGAAAAATAAGCGATCCTATTTTTAGCCAACCAAACAAAAGCGTTGAGTCGGTTTTGACCAATATTAACCGAGTCGTTTACGGGGTAAGGTATTCTGGATTTAGGCCAAGCTATGAGATTTTCGATGAAAAAATCAATCAATTGGTTGAATCCCTTATTCAATCTATGCCAAATAACAGTTTAACGTTAGTGGATCATACACCTGATTGGGAAAAAATAATTTTTTTGATAACGGGAGATAATGCAAAAGGTGATTATCTTATTCACTCGGACGGTAAGTTTTCTTTATTGAGCAGTCAAAGGCCAAGAATTGCAGGTACAAAAGTTCACCCAATATATGAAACACAATTCGAAGCGAGAGACGGCCTTAAAATACCATTATTGTTAACTTTACCTTCAGCGAAGTTAAAATATTTACCTGCTATCGTAATGCCGCATGGTGGCCCAGAGTCATACGATGAAATAACTTTTAACTGGATGGCTCAGTTTTTTGCCAGTCGTGGTTTCTTGGTTGTTCAGCCGCAATTTAGAGGTTCAGACGGTTTTGGTGGTGATTTTATATTAAAAGGCAAGGGAGAGTGGGGCCGAAAGATGCAACACGATTTGACTGATGCAGTGGAAACCTTAATTAAGTATGACTATGTTGATGCCGATAGGATATGTATTATAGGTTCCAGTTATGGTGGTTATGCTGCATTAGCTGGCGCAACTTTTACACCTAAACTTTACCAATGTGCGGTTTCGATTAATGGCGTTGCTAATGTTAAACAAATGTTAGAAGATGAGGAGAACGACTATGGTGAAGATCATTGGGTGTTGTCTTATTGGCAAGAAAGTATAAGCAATGGAACAATAGGTAAAGACTACTTAGAAAAAATATCACCAATATTTCATGTCAACAATGTTCAAATTCCTATACTACTTATTCATGGAGAGCACGACGTGGTGGTGCCATTTAGCCAGTCAGAAAATATGTATGAAAAATTAAAAGTGGCGGGTAAGCAAGTACAAATTATAGAATTGCAAGAAGGTGACCATCATTTAAGTAATGGGATTAATCGCTTGGAAGCTTTAAAAGCTATTGATACGTTCATTATGAACAATATAGGCACTGATAAAGAGAAACGTTAAAGAGCTATTTAACGCCGTTCTATTCCTCTGCCACTAAAAAATGTAGTTTTGAAGTTGAGCTGTGTATGAATTAGGCATCTGGGACAATTCAACTAAGCAAACGCCCATGAATTGCCGCAGTATGGAATAAGCGACGACCCTAAATATGTTTGTTATTTGGTGCTGATAAAAATCAGTACTAATTTTTGCTCGGTAACAAAATTTTTCATTAGAAGCCAACTTTAAACATTATGCGTATTGACATAACGTCATGTTTATTCGTATCTAGTCGTAACATTTAACTTAACTTTAATATTTTTTTATTACTTTTTGGCTGCTTAAACAGTGAAATAATCAACTCAGGTTGAGCGTATTCAAGCTTGACCAAATATCATACTCATCACCCAATCAAATTGACATTGAATTTTTATGCAGCCCGAGAAATAATATCACGCTAGAAAATCCAATAAAATTAATAATGTTAACGTCAATAAAAGGTAAATGTGAAGCTCGATTTTAATCAACTTAAATTCGCTATAGTAAGGGGGTAAAGCACACCAACAATATTGCCAAAGATATGGTTCACGTTTATGAAATGAACAGTACTAAAAATAGGTTTAAAATGTTACGAAATGGTACTGTTGATGTGGCATTAACAAATACACTTCACGGAAATTGACTGTAGAAAGATTGGGTGATGAGAATATAGAATCAACTAACAAAGCTTTGGCTGTTTTCCCCCTTTATCATTACATTTATAAAAAACAAAAAACAAAAAACAAAAAACACAAAACATTGGTACCTCTGATCAATCAAGAAATACTTCGCCTTAAAGAAAGTGGTGAATTGCAAGAGTTAATTAGAATAGCTGAGGATAAAGTGATTAGTTTAAATACTAGGTGATTGGTGTGATTATATCCTTAGGTTGTTATGGTACAAAAGTCTCTTTGCATTGTTGTTTTTTACGCTGGTCCTATCCTTATTTTTAAAATCATAAAATAGTTAACTCATAATCTTTTCTATAGTCTTTATTGAAGACGAAATTGAAATTAAGCACTAAGCATTCGCAAGCTGCAGGTTTATTTTTAAAATGCGAGGCAAAAAACTTACCGTAATAATTATGGATATCTTAAGTTTATGTATTTCAGTGCTTTAAGGGAGGGTATTTATTGGCATAACCTATGCTGTAATCATTGTGAAGCTAAACATACAAACGAGGGTAGTACTATGATAGGTAATAAAGTAAAGCCGAGTAGACGGTTAATCCTTTTGGCAAAAAATCTTTATTCTTTTCAACAAGAGAGAAAGGAAATATTGGATAACAGCCACAAAAATGAAAGTATTGATATTGAATCATCATTTAATGAAGATAATGAACATTATATACTTGGGTATAATTAAACGACAGTTAGCTCCTCTTTATTATGGAGTGAGAATTTATTAGCTATGCTAATTTGGACAATAAATTATGTTATTAGAACTTTAAAAGGGCCAGCATTGCTGGCCCTCATATTAATGTCGTTTTTATACTTACTGACAATTAACACCAACAGCTGAGAAAGCTGCTGTAACGTCACTTGAATTTAAACCAAGATCCGCTGCTGCAGATTCAACACCACAAGCGCCCGCATTAAAAGTAGAACTTGCTGTCCAGTACATGTCATTTGCACGTAACATTACGCCAAAAGCCTCTTCAACAGACCAGCCATTAGTCATTGATAACAAGTAGAAAGCTTTGTTGTAAACGCCTGAGCTCAAATGTACATCTAAGCCATTAGTCATATCCGAAGCATGAGCAATTGAACGACCGTCTTTAGTTGGATCATCCATATAACGTAATGCACCGTTACCTTTAAATATTTGCTCTCCAACCATCCAATCGTTTTCGCCATGCATGTAATTTTCTGCAGCTTCACCCGCCATATCAGAGAATGCTTCGTTCATACCACCAGATTCACCACTATAAATTAAGCCAGAACGTTGTTCTGTAACACCATGGCTAACTTCATGAGCAGACACATCAAGGCTAACTAATGGGTGGAATGTAGTTGCACCGTCACCAAAAGACATTGCTGTACCATCCCAAAATGCATTTTCATAATTACGGCCATAGTGAACACGCATTTCTAATTTTTGAGATAATGGTGTAACACCATACCAGTCGTTGTACATATCAAAAATAACATTACCAAAAGCTTGTGCATCGTTCATTGGAGCGAATGCACCATTTGTTAAGTCTCCACCTGTATCTCCACAAGTCACCTGTGCAGTACTACCACGACGTGTGCTATTACCCATGTCAGTCGTTATAACATTTGGGCTATCTAATAGGCATGTAGATCCATTCGAAGTTGCTAAAAGGTTTACAAAGTCAGTACCGTAATAGTAAAGGCCTGTTTTTTCATTACCACCTGGACCTGTTAATGTTGTAGGTGTTGTTGAGCCGCCACCACCGCCGCCACCTGGTTTTCCTTTACCTTCTTTTTTTGCATGATTAAGGCCTTCCCAGGACATTAATACTTCACCATTATTTGCATCAATAAACGCCATTGGGCGACTTGGTACGTCACTGTCACTAACTAAGTATTCAACGCTATAAGCTAATTGTGCTTTATTATCGTTATTTATATAAATAACCAAATCCGTTTTTGAGTTTTTAATATTGTTGTGACCAAGTAGCTGTTTTAATTTACCAAGGGCTTTACCGTGGAGCATGCTTGGAGTAACTGAACTTAAATCATCAGAAATATTAACCATCAAAGAGCCTTGCATGCCGACATTACGGCCAGCGCTGTCTTGTTCTAATACAAATGACTGTCCAAAAACAGGAACGCCTTTATAAAACATTTGCGCTTTATGTTTGGTATTGCCTTTCACGGTTGAAAAGGACTTACCATTATTAAAACTATAATCAGCACTTAATTGTGCAACATTATTAATTGATTTACCGTTCATGTTGCTGTGATTTGCACTGACACTGTTTGCAGCCATTACTGATGTTGATGCCGAAAGTGCTATTAAAGTTGCTACAGATAATGTTGTTAAGTTCATTATGTTAAACCTCTGATTATTATTTTATAGTTTTTAACGTAAAAGAGTATCAAGTATTTTTGATAATCATTAAGTGCTCTACTTATTATTAAAGTTTCACTTGTTGTGTTGCCTCTAATAATTCATACCTTTAGTATTACGGTTTTGTAATAGCTGTGAATAGCAATATCACGGCTATTTTTGGTATAAAAACGACAAGCTATAATAAAAATTGGCTTTATAATTTCAATGTTAATTCTTATTCGAACATTATTTTTAACTGACTGTTATATATTGTTAATTTAATATTGTTTTGATCAATGAGCTTTATTAGCAAATGTGTAGGAAATGGGGTTAATTAATGATTTGTTTCATACCTTAATCTGCGGATTTATTTTTTATGGTTGGGGTTTTAGTTATTATGGAAGTTTTGAACGAAGCGAAATACTACTTGTTATTATTGGAGTTTGGTTCTTTAAATTGTTTTTCTCAAATTTCTGGATGACACGCTTTCAATTTGGACTTTTTGAATGGTTATGGGGGAGTCTGACTTATGGAAAAATCAACCGCTTAAAATAACTTAATAGTTTATAAATTACTGTTAATATGACTAAACGTAAAAACAGCTTCGGCTGTTTTTACGTTTAGCATTGCTCTCGAAAAATTTAAGTAACTGCCCAATAACTGAATGAAAAAGGATTTCTAAAATGACAAACATACTGAATAAAAATTTATTTTTAATTAAAGAGCATGTTGGGATATTCAAAGCAGCCAATAATTATGATGTTTATGATCCCGAAACAGGCAATATCATTATGGAATGTCGAGAGCCAAATTTAGGTTTTTTTACTAAAATGCTCCGTTTTAGTGATTATAAAACTATGACCCCTTTTGATGTTCAAATACGTACACCTGATGAACAGCGTATTGTAAGAATTCAGCGGGGTATATCTCTTCTTATTTCCAAAGTGACTATTTCTGACAGTGATGGCAATACTGTAGGTTATTTCCAACAGAAACTTTTTTCGATTGGTGGAAAATTTGATATTTATGATAATCAAGACAGACTTGTTTGCCAGTTAAAAGGAAATTGGGTTGGTTGGGAATTTCGCTTTATGGATGGCAATGATGAACTTGCTCATATTTCTAAAGAATGGGGTGGAATAGGTAAAGAGTTATTTACTAGTGCTGACAATTATGTGCTAGAAATATCTCAGGATGTTCCTGAAAATCATCCTGTGAGAACATTAATTCTTGCTGCCGTTATGTGTATTGATATGGTTTTGAAAGAATAATAAAAAGAGAGTCGTTTTGAGTAATCCTATTATAAGTTTCGTTAGTCAACTTACTGAGTCAGAAAAAGTTGCTTGGTTAGATATTTTATCATCTAAGCTTCCCAATGAATGTATAAAGCTAGATAAAGACTTATCAGCGTATGAAAAGTCTCAATGTGAAATTGCTATTGTAGCTAATCCAGATCCTATTATTTTGTCACAATACACCAACTTGACTTGGGTACAAAGTTTATGGGCAGGGGTTGACGCTTTAGTTTCGCAATTGACAGAGAACAATCAGCACCCAAGCTTTAAGCTTATTCGATTAATTGACCCATTATTAGCACAAACGATGAGTGAAGCGGTCTTAACTTGGGTACTCTATTTACATCGAGATACACCAAAATACTTAAAACAACAAAAATCAGGTGAATGGAAACAACACCGCTATTTACTTCCACAAGCGCGTACCGTTGGAATTTTAGGTCTAGGTAAATTAGGCGAACTTAGTGCTTTGCGTTTGAATGATAATGGCTTTAACGTACTGGGTTGGAGTCAAAGTAAAAAGTTAATTAAGGGTGTGCACTGTTATTCAGGCAATGATGGTTTAGTTACTATGGTGGAACAATGCCATATCATCATTTGTTTATTACCCCTTACTTCTGACACTTATCAACTTATAGATAATAAGTTACTGAAAAAGCTACCTAAAGGCGCAAGTTTGATTAATTTTGCTCGCGGTGGCATTGTTGCTAATGAGGATCTTATTCAATACTTAGATAGTGATCACCTTGAACATGCGATTCTAGATGTTTTTGAACAGGAACCTTTAGACAAAAATGATCCTTATTGGTCACATGAAAAAATTACGGTACTGCCACATATTTCCGCTCCCACACATATTGAAAGTGCAGGGAATATTGTTGCCAAAAATATCCGTACATATCGATTGAATGGTGAATTACCCCTTTATATTGACTGGAAAAAAGGCTATTAGCATCTTTGTATATGCCGAAAATTATTACCATTAAGGCATGGTTCATCTGTTATCTTCCTCAATAGCAATAAAATAGTTATGCAAAGTAGTCTTTAATGTTTAGCCATCAGTTCATCGTTCGAAATAAGACACTCTTTAAAATGACTGAATCTTTACGAGAACCTTTGATGAAGTTAATTAATTCACATCTCTGAGCATACAAAGTTCATTCATATTACAGAGTGTACAATCACTTTTATCTATCGCTTCCATTATACTTGTCCCACTTGCTGGAAAGCCTTCTAATCCAAGAGTGAACGATCAGTTTTATTAAGCACATATAATCTGTTAAACAATATAAGTGGTTTATCTCCTTTTAGGTAACATTTAAATATGGTGCTACAAACAAAAAACCTCCAAGTTAAAGAGGTTTTTATTTTACGAAATAGTATCATTTCTGACAAACAGACTTTGAATGTATTTAACCGTTATCCATGCTCTGTCGCTAATATTTCGCGAATATTTATTTTTTTCTCGTATTGTATAAAACCAACTTCTTGTGACGTTCTCGCAAGCACAGCCATGCGATCTGCTAATTCATTGCCTTCAATATTAGCGTGACCCTTAACATGAGTAATTGATATCTGTTTTTTGATTTCTTGATAAAGGGTATAGCAAGTTTTTACTAATTCAGGGTTTTTAATCGCTTCACCGTTCGCTTTTTTCCAACCTTTATTTTTCCAGCCGGTCGCCCATTTTGTGATGCTATCGATAGAGTATTTTGAATCTGATAATACTTGGATCGTTTTATCAGGGTTGGCATTAATATAGGCTTTTGCCAATTTAAATGCTTGAAGCATGCCAATTAACTCAGCAGTATTGTTGGTACCATTAGCGTTAAATGCGCCATACCAAAGACTGTTAATCTCACCTTGATGATAAACAGCAACACCGGTACCTGATCTCCCCGGGTTGGGTGAACATGCACCATCACAATAAATATCAATATTTGATTTTGTTACTTCACGATCGCTTCTTACCGTGCTCCCTGCCGGTTTTACAGAGCTTGTTATTTTGCTTGAAGATGAACTTGCTGTT
>Ga0209712_10002790_pt1 | contig 14346 bp, 12 predicted proteins | sample ArcOceMetagenome_FD_187443 | JGI IMG/M metagenome (GOLD analysis project Ga0209712, IMG submission 187443) | Marine eukaryotic phytoplankton communities from Arctic Ocean - Arctic Ocean - Greenland ARC118M Metagenome (SPAdes) (version 2) | ecosystem: Environmental > Aquatic > Marine > Oceanic...
GTTACCGTAGTTCCTGTAGAAATTAATATTTACGCATACTTTCCTGGCTCGCAAGCAGCATCAAGAACAGACTTGTCATTTACTTGCCCTATTAATTTAAGTGTATTCAGACGGTCATAAAAAGCGTTATGAGGTTTATCATTAATTTTAGCATTGTATGCACCTGCTAAATTCTCATTGTTTTTTATCCAGTAAATAACCTTACTGTTTTTCATACCCTTTTTATATCAAGATTTCTGGAAATTAATTTTTTAAAAAGACCTAGCCAGCAGAATAATTAAAAAGGCATTTATCAAATTATATTTTAGGATAAAGTCGACATCCATAAAAGAGTATATATTAACATTTAAAATAGTCGCTCCCTACCATAACAGAGGACAATTATATTGATGCATAGAGGAACATCAATTTTAAAAAGAACAATCCATTTGTATGCATTAATTTATATTTTTTGTGATAATAACGTATGATTTTGAAAAGTCACCAAAAAAGTTTATTGAGAAGCTGCGTTTTAATTTTGTGTTAATGCGGTAATTATAAAAATCTCTTTTTATAAACCAAAAAACCTCACAAATTTGTGAGGTTTCTTGGTTTTATAAAATTTCACTATGATATTAATAGCTTATTTTGTTACTTTCTTTTTAAATTGATCAAATTCATCAGTTTCTTTTTTTGGCCAGTTATTATTAGAAGTATCTACATCTGCAGTTTCTAAATCTGGATCAAGCGTAATATGCTTAATCTCTTTTGTGGAAGCAAAGACTCTTTTTACCGATGTATCATCTTTCATCCAAATTTGAGCAGGGAAAGTTTGTCTTTCTTTAGAATCATCAGCATACGTTAATTCAACGATAATTGGCATTGCCAAACCTCCCGGTTTCTCAAACTCAACTTCATAAATATAAGTAGGCGTTTTCGAAGCGTCTTTTATATATTGATCCATTACATCCATTTTAGCATCACTTTTCTTATCTGTAAAGTATACTAAATCTCCTAAACCATCAAAATATGCTTTTGCTCTTGGGTTGGTTGCAATTATATTTGTAATTCTTTCATTAGGCTTATCTGTTAAATACATAGGTTTTACTGCTTTAATTCCTATATCAGTTACATCAGTCGTATAAAACCATCCTCTCCAGAACCAATCTAAATCCATACCAGAAGCATCTTCCATCGATCTAAAGAAGTCAGCAGGAGTAGGGTGTTTAAACATCCATCTTTTAGAATACGTTCTAAATGCGTGGTCAAATAATTCTGGGCCCATAATAGTTTGACGCAACATATATAAACCAGCAGCTGGTTTCGAATATGCATTAGGGCCAAATTGCTTTACGTAATCTCCTTGAGACATGATAGGAGAAATGTTACTTTGGTCTCCACCCATATATCGTGTAATTTCTTTTGCAGGATTGGTTGCAAATAACTCTGCATCATATGTTAATTCAGCTAAAATCTCAACAAAGGAGTTTAAGCCTTCATCCATCCAAGTCCATTGTCTTTCATCAGAATTTACAATCATTGGAAAAAAGTTATGTCCAACTTCATGTATTATTACACCAAGCATTCCTTTTTTAGTTCTATCAGAATAGGTTCCATCAGCATTTGGGCGACCAAAATTGAAACATATCATTGGGTATTCCATTCCTTGTCTTTCCGAATGTACAGAAATAGCTTTTGGATACGGATAATCAAAAGTTAATTTTGAATACTCAATAAGTGTATGAGCAACAGCTCTTGTAGAGTGCTCTTCCCATAAAGGGTTTCCTTCTTTTGGATATAAAGAAACAGCCATTACTGTTTTACCATTTACATTGGTAGCCATTGCATCCCAAATATATTTTCTAGAAGATGCAAAAGCAAAATCTCTTACCCTTTTTGCTTTAAATTTCCAAGTTTTTGTGTTTGTAGCACGACCTTTTTCCGCAGTTTCAGCTTCTTCTTGTGTTACAATCATTACAGGATTTTCAAAAGATTTTCTAGCTTTTTCCCAACGTTTACGTTGTGGCTTAGATAAAACATCTTTTTCGTTTTGTAAAACACCAGTAGCATCTACAATATGATCTGCAGGTACTGTTAAGTTTACTTCATAATCACCAAATTCTAAAGCAAATTCACTTCTACCCCAGAACTGCATGTTTTGCCATCCTTCTACATTATTATAGACTGCTAATCTTGGAAAGAACTGTGCAATTGTATAGTTGTTGTTCCCATCAGCAAAAGCTTCTAGTCCAGAACGACCGCCATCCTTATTAATGTCATTTATTTTGTAGTTCCATTTTATGCTAAATTCAAAAGATTTACCGGGGGCCAGAGCTTTTGGTAAATTAATGCGCATCATTGTTTGATTGATAAAATGAGATAATGGGGTCCCATTACTTTCTACTTTTTCAATATTAAATCCAAAACTTTTAGGTTCTTTCATATAGGTGCTTTGAAAGTTGCTTGGTGTAATGAATGCAGAAGCCCCACCAGAAGTGGTTAAGGGAGTTTTAGAATCATCTGCTCTCATGTTTTGATCTAATTGTACCCATAAGTATTCTAAATTGTCTTTAGAATTGTTGTGGTAACTAATTTTTTCATCACCATATATTTTATTGGTACTTTCCTCTAAACGAATGTTCATCACATAATCAACCTTTTGTTGCGAATACTGATGGCCAGGCGCTCCAGAGGCTGTGTGCTGGTCATTAGGAGTTGCCAAAACATCTTTTAATTGTCTGAATTTATTTTGATCTGTATGACCTTGTTGTGTTTTTTTAGCTTCTTTCTTTTCTTGTGCAAAATTGGTAGCAACCATAAAGAATAAAGAAAATACTAATAAAGATATTTTTCTCATTTTTTTTAATTTGAATTAATTTGTGCGAATCTAATAATAAGTGCAGAGGTAAGTGAAATAATGTTAAGGTTTTAACATATTTTTACCATAAAAAAAAGGCAATATGTACACATATTGCCTTTTTAACTAATTTCAGTAAAATTTATCCTTTTATTTTCGTTTTGAATGTTTCAAACTTATTGGTTTTTTCTTTAGGAAAACTATTATTCGAAGTATCTACATCTGCTGTCTCTAAATTTGGGTCGATCATTATACTTTCTATTTCTTTCAATGAAGAAAATACTTTGGTCACTTCTTTATCATTGTATCTCCAAATTTGTGCAGGATATGTTTTTCTTTCTTTAGTGCCATCTTTGTAAGTAAACTCAACAATAATTGGCATTACCAAGCCTCCTGGTTTGTTATAAGTAATTTCATAATGGTATTTAGAGTTTTCATTTTTATTTACAAAACCTAATCCTTTAGAGGTATCCTCCACAAATTCAACAGTGTCGCCGGTAGTATTTGTTTGAAATTTTTTAACGCCTTTTATACCAATATCATTAAAATCAGTGGTGTAAAACCATCCTCTCCAAAACCAATCTAAATCGATACCAGAAGCATCTTCCATTGTTCTAAAGAAATCTGCGGGTGAAGGGTGTTTAAACATCCATCTTTGAGAATAGGTTCTAAAAGCATGGTCAAATAATTCTTTACCCATAATGGTTTCTCTTAAAATCCATAAGGCTGTTGCTGGCTTACCATAAGCATTGTTTCCAAATTCGTATACATTATCTCCTTTAGACATAATTGGAGCAATTTTAGATTGATCTCCCCTCATATAACCAACAATATTTTTTGGTAATCCTCTTTTTAGAGGGTAGTTTTCTTCATAGTCCAATTCCGCTAACATTTCTAAGTAAGAATTTAAGCCTTCATCCATCCAAGTCCATTGTCTTTCATCAGAATTTACAATCATCGGAAAAAAGTTATGGCCTACTTCATGAATTGTTACATGAATCATTGTGTATTTTACTCTGTCAGAGTATGTTCCATCGGCAGCTGGTCTTCCAGGGTTGAAACAAATCTGTGGATATTCCATTCCCATTTGTCCGTCAACAGAAATTGCTTTGTGATATGGATAATCAAATGTGTATTTAGAATATGTTTTTAAGGTTTGGGCCACAGCTCTTGTAGAATGATCTCCATATAAAGGGTTTGCTTCTTTAGAGTATAAAGAATAGGCCATGACCGTTTTACCATTAATATCTACAGCCATCGCATCCCAAATAAATTTTCTTGAGGTTGCAAATGCATAATCTCTTACATTTTCTGCAAAGAATTTCCATGTTTTTGTTTTTGAAGCACGTGTTTTTTCAATCTTTTCTGCTTCTTCTTGCGTTCTGATAATTACAGGATTGTCAAAAGTTGTTCTTGCTACCTCTAATCTTTTTCTCTCTTTTCTAGAAAGTACTTCTTTCTCGTTTTTTAAAATTCCAGTTGCACCCAACATGTGATCTTCAGGAACCGTAATATTTACCGTAAAATCTCCAAACTCTAAAGCGAATTCACTTCGTCCCCAAAATTGATCATTTTGCCAACCTTCTACGTTATCATACACGCACATTCTAGGATAAAACTGAGCGATTACGTAGTTATTGTTGCCATCTTTAGGGAAGTGTTCATAACCAGATCTACCACCTTGCGTTCTATGGTTGTTGATGTTATACCACCATTTAATTTTAAATTTATAAATATCTCCAGAAGCCAATGGTTTTGCTAAATTAATACGCATCATGGTTTGATTAATCGTATGTGATAATTTGCTTCCATCCTTATTTGTAACACTCATAATATTAAAACCGCCATCAAAACGTTCCTCAGGAAAAGATTTTTCAAACTTAGCTTTATTCATCTTTTTAGGAATGGAGCTTGATGAAATATCTGGAGTTTTAGAATCTGCTGCTCTCACATTTTGATCTAATTGTACCCATAAATAAGATAAATCATCAGTAGAATTATTATGATATGTAATTGTTTCTGCACCTGTAATTTTTGTATTGTCATCATCTAAAGTGATGTCCATTACATAATCAACTTTTTGTTGTGTATACTTTTTTCCGGGTGCACCAGAAGCTGTTCTTTCTGAGTTTGGAGTTGGTAATTCTTGTTTTAATTGCCTAAATTTATTTTTATTTGTGTGTCCTTCTTTTGTTGTTTGCGCAAATGAATTTGCGGCAAAAACAAGAGAGAAAAGAAAGAATCCAATTTTTTTCATAAAGTGTATTGTTTTGAAATTATTGATTATTTAAATATAGCTGAATTTTCTGTTTGTGTTAATAATATACTTTTGTGTTTCTCCCCAAGTTTACATTTGGTCAAATTTTGTTGCTTTGGAAAATGTTTAGTAAGAATATTATTCGTGATTTCTATTGTTTTTAATTGATTGATATTTTCTATTTCTAAGTAGAAATAAACCAAATCTCCATCATATTCTTTTCCTATATAAGTGAAATTTTTAGCAATTTCATCTACTTTAAAATGGAGTTTTTCCTTTAAATATTTCTTAAAAAAAACGTCATTATTTTTTAGTTCTTTTTTTGTGGTCAATTGCAAATCTATCGCATAATCTTTGTTTAATGCGGTTTCTATATCATCCATAAAAACATTAATAATAATTTGTATTGATTTTGATTCAGTTTTATAATTAATTTGAGTCAAGCTCAAATAATATTTGTGCGGTGTAAAAGATAGGAATGAAATAATAAAGAGCAGTAAAAATGTTTTGTTTAATTTCATGAAATGGTAAAAGTAAATTAGTATGCCAAATTAATCATTTTTAATGATTCTAAGATAAGAGATGCTCTCTCTTCTTAAAATTTTAATAACTTCTAGCAATTTTCCTTTTCGGTGTAATTCTTCAATTTCGAGTGGGTTGCAATATTCCAGAAAATGAAAGTATTTATCGATAGGGATTTTTAAGGTATCAAAAAAGAATTTTTCTCCCAATTCTGAAAGTATCTTATATGGAAATGCTTTTTTCTGAGCTAACTTTTTTCGCAAAGCCCATAAACGTTCGGAACCTTTAAATGGGATAACAGCTGCACCACCTGCTCCAGCAAATCTTGCCGTTGGATCTGTATTATTTACGGGTGGTCTTACTCTTGCATCAATATAATCATCACCCTCAACAATTTTCATGTTAATCTCAGAAAAATCCATTACATTTCTTAATAAAGAATCTTTTTTATTAGTGGGTACTGTTTTAGTATCAATACCTAATCGTCCACTTAAATCATGTCTTTTTAATTCAATTTCATCTAAGGTATAAATGTTTGATTTTAAAAGAATAGTAATCTTTCTTTTTTTGATGATTTTTTTAGTGATGACTATTTTTTTAGAAATATGTTGAATAGAAGAAAGGCTTATAGTATCTCCTTCAGAAACAAAAATTCGAAACAAACCATTATCATTAGAAAAAGTTCCCTGCCTTGTTTGTAAGTTGATAATGTTTGCGTTCTTAACAATACCTATAGAATCTAGAATTTTTCCGCTAATGATTTTATTCTTTCTTTGGGAAAAAGTATTAAAAATACTGATAAAAAAGAAGGATACTAGCAATAGTTTTTTTAGCATAAAACAATTTTTTTCTTTACAAATTAAACATTTTTTATCTAATTTTTCGTAAAAATCACTCTAAAATTCTGTTAAAACTATTATCTTTTAATGGCTACAAGACTATCCGAATTTATTTTTTGAGGAAATGTTTTGCTTTGAGCCATAAGAACTTGTGTCAGTAGGATGTTTTCATTCCTTTTAAAATAAGCGATGATATTTTTTTTAACACAATAATTTAAAAATGGATTTATATGTTTTTTTTTAATTTGTAAATCGGTAATAAAAAAATCGTCTGTAAAATGTCTTCTAATATTAAAAAGCATTGTCTTCGTTACTAATTTTATTCAGTTCTTTTCTACGTTTATTATTTCCGTTTAAAGCATTGAATAAATTATCAATACTAACAGTTCCACCAGATCTAAACTTTAATATAGAATGATCTTTTTTTACTGCTGTTTTTGCATAAGGTAAATTCAAAGTTTTTGCATTTACAATTGGTGGGCGCACCATTTGCGGATCTACATAAAAAATACTTTTAGGCTTTTCTAAAGTAAATCCGTCTAAAGCATAGGTGTTTTCTTCAAGGCTAATTTTAAGATTTCTTTTTTTAAAGAGTTCTTTAGTAATAATGATTTGCTTACTTTTTAAATTGATATGGGTAAATTGTAAACTATCGCCAATCATAACAGGGATTTCAAACCAACCGTTATCGTCTGTTATGGTTCCTTGCTCTGTATTTTTATTGATGACATGAACATCCGATATTACCGTATTATCAAATGTTACTTTGCCGGTAATTCGTATTCTTTTTTCTTGACTACTAGATAGTAGGGTGAAAAATAGAAATACGAGTGCGAGTTTATTTTTCATGTAAACAAAGAAAAGAGCAGTTATTCTTAAAACTCTATTAACACAGTTGTAAATTTTTGTTAAACAGTAAAAGAAAAATCAGTTTTATGAAGATTTTAAGAAAGATAAGAATTTTAGGAAAAAATCTTTATTTTTGAAATATGAAAAAATTAATTATCGCAAGCACATCAACCATTCATGGAAGTGGATATTTAGAATATTTATTACCAACATTGGCTACTTTTTTTGCGAATGTAAAAACCATTCTTTTTATTCCTTATGCACGGCCAGGTGGTATTTCTTATGACGAATATACTGACATTGCGAAAAAAGCATTTGCAACCATAAATATCGGTGTTAAAGGAATTCATCAATTTAAAAACTCAAAAGAGGCGATCCAAAATGCAGAAGCTATTTTTACGGGTGGCGGAAATACTTTTGAGTTAGTAAATCAATTGTATAAAAAGAATATAATTGATGATTTAAAACAAGTTTTAGAAAACGGAACGCCGTATTTAGGCACGAGTGCAGGAAGCAATATTTGTGGTGTTAATATGAAAAACACGAATGATATGCCAATTGTATATCCGCCAAGTTTTACCACTTTAGGAATCATTCCTTTTAACATAAATGCACATTATTTAGATCCTATACAAGGCTCTACACATATGGGCGAAACCAGAGAAACGAGAATAAAAGAGTTTCATGTTTTTAATAAAGTTCCAGTTTTAGGGCTACGCGAAGGAAGTTGGCTTCAGATCTTAGGAAATGTTATTTCTTTAGAAGGAACCCATACAGCAAGACTGTTTAAACAAAATTTGGAAGCAATAGAGTTGGAGAAAGGAAGTCTGAAGTGGGAAGTTTGATTATAATTCTTCTAATTTCCCACTTTAGGCCTTAGTACGCTACATAATCTACAATTTCTAGACCATATCCAATCATACCCACTCTTTTGGTTTGTTGTGTGTTGGTGACTAGTTTTAATTTACTGATGTTTAAATCGTGTAAAATTTGAGCACCAATTCCAAAATCTCTTTGATCCATTGCAATTGCTGGTGCTTTTAATTCTCCTTTTTTCTGATTTTCTTTTAAAACAGATAATCTGTTTAATAAGTTTTTATATTGATTTTGTTGGTTGATAAATAAAATAGCACCTTTTCCTTCATCATTGATCACTTGAAACATTTGATCTAATTTTTTGTCAGCATTATTCGTTAAGGTTCCTAAAATATCATTGTTGACTAGCGTAGAGTTTACTCTGGTTAAAATGCCTTCTTCATTTGTCCAAGAACCTTTTGTTAAGGCAATATGCACCTGACTATTTGTGGTCTGTTGGTATGCTCTTAATCTAAATTTACCAAAGCGAGTTTCTAACTCAAAATCTTCTTTCTTTTCAATTAAAGAATCATGTTCCATTCGATAAGCAACTAGATCTTCAATAGAAACAATTTTTATATCAAACTTTTTTGCGACAACTAAAAGTTCTGGTAAACGTGCCATAGAACCATCTTCATTCATGATTTCTACAATAACGCCTGCAGGTTTTAATCCTGCTAAACGTGCAAAATCAATAGCAGCTTCTGTATGCCCAGTTCTACGCAGAACGCCACCTTCTTTTGCTCTTAAAGGAAAAATATGACCAGGTCTAGCTAAGTCAGAAGGTTTGGTTTCAGCATCAACTAAAGCTTTAACGGTAAGTGCTCTATCGGATGCAGAAATACCAGTTGTAACGCCTTTTCCACGCAAATCTACAGAAACAGTAAAGCCAGTTTCCATAGGGTCTGTGTTGTTGTTCACCATCATTACTAAGTCTAGCTCTTTACATCGTTTTTCAGTTAATGGTGCACAAATTAATCCACGACCATGAGTTGCCATAAAGTTAATCATCTCTGGAGTTACTTTTTCAGCAGCAGCTAAAAAGTCACCTTCATTTTCTCTGTTTTCATCATCAACAACAATAATAACTTTACCATTTCTAATATCGTTAATCGCTGCTTCTATTGTATTTAATTGTGTGTTTTTCGGTGAAGTTTTTGTTGTCATATTTTTCTACCTTTTTTTGGTACTATTTTTTTGAAAAAATTGGTAATTGGTTGTAAAAATGAATCTAAATTAAACAATCCTTTATCTTTTGTGGCTCTTCTTGTTAACAATATTGCAACAGGTATCATAATAATGGCAGAAATCCAAGAGCCTAAAAATGCTGATATTGTACTTTCTTCTGCTAAATTTTTACCAAATGTATTTGCGAAAAAGTAAATAACATAAACAGCAATCGCTAGTATCATTGGCATTCCAAAGCCTCCTTTTCTAATAATGGAGCCCAATGGAGCACCAATAAAAAATAAGATTACACAAGATAGAGAAAAGGCAAGTCTATTGTAGTACTCTGTGTCATAAAAATTTAGTATTTTTCTTCTCCATTTAATGGATGAAGTATTATTTTTTAGAGTGCTAAGTACTCGGTTGGTTTTTGCTACAGCCGAATTTAAAATGGTCACTTTTTCTTTCGAATGAAAATTTAGAAGTGTAATGCTATCTAATTTTTTATTTTTTATTGAATCTGGATATCGATATAAAGTTTTTGCTTGGGTACTTATAAAAATATTTTTCGCTCTTAAATCTAACGTTTCATAGTAACTTTCTTTTAGTTTAGGAATCGTGTCTTTTATTTCCTTTAAACTATACATCATCGGATACCCTTTAGTTGTTGCCGTATCAATAGCTACATTACCAATATCAATATTAAATTCGTATTCTTTAAAAGTGGCACTAGAAGCTGCCATTCTTTTTCTTTTAATAGTTGTTTTTGCTTTTTTTACATGTTCTTCGTAATAATTACCATCATATAAAATAAAAGTCATGTATCTACTTCCTTCTTCAGTAACAATTTTTCCTCTGTCTGCAGTAATTACTTTTTGATTTCCTCTTTTACTTTTTAAATCATAGATTAAAACATTCTTTAAAAGATTTTCATTTTCGCCGTATTTTTCGTCAAACTTTATTTGATAACCGGGTAAATCTGCATTAAAGCTTCCAGGGACTAAGGCCATTGCTGGCTGTTTTTTCTTGATGTTTTGTTTTAAATTTATTTGTTTAAAAACAGCATAAGGATATACATTGTTTAAGAATAAAAAGTTAACTCCGCTCAAAAGAATGGCTAAAATTCCAATAGGTCGAACCAATCGTTGCAAAGAAATACCTGCAGATTTAGCAGCAGCAAATTCGTAGTTTTCACCCAAATCTCCTAAAGCCATAATAGAGGATAATAACACCCCAATTGGCAATGCTTGCGGAATAATCATTAAGGTAGTATAGTATAAAAATTTTAAGATAAAAATGAGGCTAATTCCTTTACCAGCAATGTTCTCGAATGCTTGCCACAAAGCCTGCATAACTAATACAAAAAGTACAATTACGAAGGTGGCTATAAAAGGTTTAAAAAAACTTTTTAAAAGGTATTTATCTAAAATTTTCATAAAAAAACAAAAGTAGCATCTTAAACAGTAAAATGCTACTAATTTTCTGTTAATTGAAAGAATTAATCAATGGTGTAATTTTGGTCTAAATATTTTTGTTCATCAAACTTAAAAAAGTTTTCTGATAATGTTTGATTGCTATTAAACGTTGTAATTGTAAATGTTGTTTTAGAGCTGTTAGCTCCTGTTTGTAATAATTTGTAAATATGCTTTGTTTTTGCATCTATACCTAGTTCTACTTTAATAATATCAGAATTACTATCAATAGGATTTAAGGTAACAAACTGAATTTTTCGACCATTCATGTTTTTTAGTTTTCCCATTTCAAAATTATAACCTTCTTTGTAAAAAGTTAATAATTTGGATGGATAAATAAAACCATCATCACCATCCATATCACCATCAGTTATTGAAATTTCTTTTTCACCCGTATTAATTACATATAATTTATGACCATCATAAATAAACTTATTTCCTAAGTAATTTAAGCTGTATTTTTCATTTTGTATATTAATTATGCCTCTTATTGGGGGTTCATCACCCTCTTTAATGCCAGCATCTTCATTGCTTAAAGTTTGACTAAATCCGATGTACATATTATCGTAAGCACCCATTTTTAAAGAAACTTCATCTAGTAATGATTTTGCTTCCTCTGAACTCTGAGAAAAAGTTATTGTTGTTAAAAATATACTTAAAAATAAGATCGTTATTTTTTTCATAATTATAATGCTTATCATCTCGAACCCAGTCGAGAGGCTATTAATTCTTTTCGTTTTCTAATAAATGCTCTAAGCTAATAAAATCTGCCACTAAAACCTGTCTTGCTTTGCTTCCTTCAAAACCCCCAACAATACCTGCTGCTTCTAATTGATCAATCAGTCTTCCTGCTCTGTTATAACCTAATTTTAATTTTCTTTGCAACAAAGAAGCAGAACCTTGTTGCGCTGTTACAATAATTTCTGCTGCTTCTTTAAACAGTTTGTCCCTGTCTGCAATATCAATATCAATACTTGTGCCACTTTCATCATCTACATATTCTGGCAATAAATAAGCTTCAGCATATGCTTTTTGAGATCCAATATAATCTGTTATTTTTTCAACTTCAGGCGTATCTACAAAAGCACATTGAATTCTAGCAATTTCATTGCCAGCCGTATATAATAAATCTCCACGACCAATTAATTGATCTGCTCCACCCGCATCTAAAATTGTTCTAGAATCTATTTTAGAAGTTACCCTAAATGCTATTCTTGCAGGGAAATTTGCTTTAATAATACCTGTAATTACATTTACAGAAGGTCTTTGTGTTGCTACAATTAAATGGATTCCAATAGCCCTAGCCAATTGTGCTAAACGTGCAATCGGAGTTTCAACTTCTTTACCAGCCGTCATAATTAAATCGGCAAATTCATCAATAACTAAAACAATATAGGGTAAAAATTGATGTCCGTCATTCGGATTTAATTTACGTTGTTTAAATTTCGTATTATACTCTTTAATATTTCGAACCATGGCCGCTTTTAACAAGTCGTACCTGTTGTCCATTTCAATACATAAAGAATTTAAGGTGTGTACAACTTTTGTTGTATCTGTAATAATTGCTTCTTCTACATCGGGTAATTTTGCTAAATAATGACGCTCAATTTTATTAAATAAAGTTAACTCTACTTTCTTAGGGTCTACTAAAATGAATTTTACTTCTGCAGGATGTTTCTTGTATAAAAGCGATGTTAAAACCGCATTTAAACCTACCGATTTTCCTTGACCAGTTGCTCCTGCCATTAATAAGTGCGGCATCTTAGCCAAATCAACCACGAAAGTTTCGTTCGAAATAGTTTTACCTAGAGCAATCGGCAATTCCATTTGTGACTCTTGAAATTTCTTTGATGAAATAACAGAATGCATCGATACAACTGTCGATTTTTTATTAGGCACTTCAATACCAATCGTTCCTTTTCCTGGAATAGGAGCGATAATTCTAATACCTAATGCCGATAGAGAAAGCGCAATATCATCTTCTAAATTCTTTATTTTAGAAATTCTAATTCCTGCTTCTGGCACAATTTCATACAATGTAATGGTAGGCCCAACGGTAGCTTTAATTTCAGCAATACCAATTTTATAGTTTTTTAAGGTTTCTACAATTCTGTTTTTATTAGCTTCTAATTCTTCAGGATCTATAGAAATACTTTCGTGGTATTGCTTAAGTAAATTAAAAGTTGGAAACTTAAAGTTTGATAACTCCAGCGTAGGATCAAACTCGCCAAAATCTTTTAATATTTTATTTGATAAGTTTTCTGTTGATTGTTCCTCTTCTCTTGCAATGGCAATATCAATTCCAACGTCATTAATATCTTTTACAGTTTCCTCAACTGTTAATTTTGGTTCGGATTCCTTTTCGATTTTTAAACTAATTTCTTTGCTATTCGTTGGAGCATCGGAGTGCTTTGCAATAGTAGGTTGTAAATTTTCTACTGATAATTCAAATTCAGATTTTTTATTTTTCTCTTGTGGAACTTTTTCAGCTAGCGTTTCTTTTACTTTAATTGTTTCTGTAGTATTTTCTTCTAAGTTCGTTTTTGCTTTTGTCTCAATTCTTTCTGCTTCTCTCGTTATTCTTTGTTGTTTAATTTTTTCGATGAAAGTGTCTAAAGAAACTTTATAACGAACCACTAAATAAGTGATTAGAAAGAATATTAAGACAATGGCTAAACCTGTTTTACCAATAAAAGTTTGTAAATAAGTATTTACTTCAAAGCCTACAGTTCCTGATAAAAGAGCATATTTTCCATCAAAAAAACCAAAAGTTAACGAAACCCATAACATGGCAATAATACCCCAATTCCAAGAAAGAATAATTTTTGAAAATTTCTTTCTAATAAGAATGTAAAATCCAGTTAAGAAAACCTGAAAAGAAATGATAAAAGCAGCGAAACCAAAACCTTTATAGATGAAAAAGTGACTTAGGTTAGCCCCAATCTTACCTAATAAGTTTTTGCTTTTTATAGTTTTATCAAACAAATGATTAAGCGTGCTTTGGTCATCTTGCCAATTAAAGAAAAACGAAATAAAAGCAATGCATAAAAAAACCGCAAACAACATTAAAAATATTGAGTATAGGGTTTTTGCTTGTCTTGTTTTTAAAAAAGAAAAAATACTCGTTCCTTCCTTTTTTTCTGCAGTTGCTTTTCTGATGCTTATCTTCTTTTGGACCATTAAATTTTAAAATACGTTATTTAGTGAAAATAGTTGTGCTTAAAATAATAATAAAATCTTTGGAACATAAATAATTCCAGCAACAATTAAAGATATAAATGCCGCAAAACTTGGTGCACCGGCAGCAATATCTTTTATCAAACCAATTTTTTCATGAAACTCTGGATGAATAAAATCTGCAACTTCTTCGATCGCTGTATTTGCAGCTTCAGCAACTAAAACCAAGCCAATAACAATAACCTGTATAGCCCATTCAGTTGCAGAAATTTCAAAGTAAAATCCTAAAAGAGTGGCAATGAAAGCAAAGAATAATTGGGCTTTAATGCTATCTTCTGTAGTCATTAAAATCCACATACCTTTTAAAGCAAA
>Ga0209712_10002792_pt1 | contig 14342 bp, 14 predicted proteins | sample ArcOceMetagenome_FD_187443 | JGI IMG/M metagenome (GOLD analysis project Ga0209712, IMG submission 187443) | Marine eukaryotic phytoplankton communities from Arctic Ocean - Arctic Ocean - Greenland ARC118M Metagenome (SPAdes) (version 2) | ecosystem: Environmental > Aquatic > Marine > Oceanic...
ATCACCGAAATCTAAGGATGCATCTGCATCTAAGGGTGCATCTGCATCTAAAGGTGCATCTACATCTAAGGGTGCATCTGCATCTAAGGGTGCAAAACAGGCGAAGAGCACAAATTTACGTATTTTACATAGAGCAAAGAAATACGACGGCTGTGGCATCAAGTCGTCCAAGTCGTCTTCCAATACGAGGAAGCCAGCAAAGAAATCAAAATATGCGAATTATTCATCTTCAACCAACGCCAATTATCAAGACTTGAATTTAGCTGCTGCAGTTGTAGCGACGTTGACGTCTCTTCTTGCTGCTGCTGTATTTCTGGCATAAAGATCCCATGAAACATTTGAGAATCAAAAATCAAATCTCTGCAGCAAATGATTACTGACTATACAGTACTGCGCAGAAGTCTACTGCATGTAACGTGCAAGGATAAAAATAGTAATTTTTATTTCCTTTTGTAACTTTCAATGTAATTTCCAATTTTGAATTTTCAAGGCGTATGATACTGTTGAGCTAACAGCTTGTGTTTCATTAGTTGTTGTGGTCGTTCTCCCGCGCGACCAAAATTGAAAATGTCTTTCAATTTGAATTAATTCGTCCAACTGCCTACATTATGTGCCAAATCAGTTATATACTACGATGATGGATACGATACGAGAAGATCGTCATACAAGTAGCCTTCCTTGTAAAAGATTGAACTTTCCTTGTTCCTTGATTGATTCCTTCGAAATTGTCACTTTTTATAAATCTTGTGTGCTTTTATTAACAACACATTGCCACACCATTTCTAGCATCCATACGGAAACGAACAATTTGAAGCAGTCGGCTCCCTCCTCCTCGCATTAACACTCTTCGCAACAGGCATATCCGTCGGAGCATCGGCCGACGGAAAACTATTGGAAATCCTTCACAGCAGCGGTGCAGGTGGAGCGGTGACTCACTCTCCCCACTTGGCTGGCACTCATTATGGCTGCGCTGAGTATTACCAGCAAGGAATGGCTGTATCGCATCACGAGGACGGTGGGGGAGGAGCTTAATTCTCAAAGTGGTGATTGCGAATGCGTGGCATCATAGGAGTGATGCTTATAGTTCTATTTTGGCTTTGGGGAGTATTTTTCTTGCAATGACTGTGCCAGGGATGGCTGCTGCAGATGCAGCGGCTGGATTGCTGGTGGCGTAAGTTACTAGTTACAGTGTAGTACTTTGAATGTTATCATCTTGTGCGACATTTATTCTAATCGATCCTTTCGAATCCAATAGGGGCATGATTTGCGTGACTGGAGCGGAGATCATGGGCGAAGCAGTGAAGCAATTGACAGACACCAGTGACGAGTACTTGGTGGAACGTGTGAAAACTGTGGCATTGGCTGAATCTGATGATGCGCTTGATTAGAGAGAATAAGGACTAGCTGGATGGGATCTTCGGATTGTAGATCTTTCTATCAAGACAAATGATAATTTGTCATCGTCTGCGATGAAGGCAATTAGAACAGAGTAGTGCGATGATATGCTATAATGGATTAAGAGAGTGGAAATAGGACCGATCGTGTTTGTGAAAAATGTCAATGTACTCTAAAAATATTGAACATTCGATCTCTTCTGACATAGATTAATCCAATCGTGTTTGTGTGAAATGTCAATGTGCTCTAGAAATATTCAACATCCGAACTCAGACATTGATTCAACTGGAAATTCGTTAGAAATGACCAGAATTGAATCTGTGCCAAAAATTCGAGCCCGAGTTTGAAGAGAGTTGATTGGGCCCCTCATAAACAAAAAATTCCCCAGTTAGTTATCGAATAAACAGTGATTGGTAAATTTCTCCACAATGAGATTTCAAATGGTACAAACGATTCTGATTTTACATTAAGTAGGGCTACACATACCTGAAATTGCGGCAATAGTAACTTCAAGTCCTTCCCCTTCGATGGTTCCATCCACTTCGATGGTTCCTTCAGATCAGCCATCTCGTACCCCGTCGTCATTGCCATCCTCTGAACCGAGTGATATTCCTTCGATGGTTCCTTCAGATCAGCCATCTCGTACCCCGTCCGCATTGCCTAGCTCTGAACCGAGTGATATTCCTTCGATGGTTCCTTCAGATCAGCCATCTCGTACACCATCGTCAACGCCTAGCTCTGAACCGAGTGATATTCCTTCGATGGTTCCTTCAGATCAGCCATCTCGTACCCCGTCCTCAATGCCTAGCTCTGAACCGAGTGATATTCCTTCGATGGTTCCTTCAGATCAGCCATCTCGTACGCCGTCCTCAATGCCTAGCTCTGAACCGAGTGATATTCCTTCGATGGTTCCTTCAGATCAGCCATCTCGTACGCCGTCGTCATTGCCTAGCTCTGAACCGAGTGATATTCCTTCGATGGTTCCTTCAGATCAGCCGTCTCGTACCCCGTCGTCAATGCCTAGCTCTGAACCGAGTGATATTCCTTCGATGGTTCCTTCAGTTCAGCCGTCAGCATCTCCCTCGGATATTCCTTCAAAACCGCCCTCAGATCAGCCCTCAGATCAGCCATCTCGAATACCATCAGACGAACCTTCCTCTATGCCTTCATCTTTACCATCTTGCTCACCTTCTGTGTCACCATCCGATTCTCCATCTTTTTCGCCAAGTATTAGTGCTACCCCTACCACGAGTGCTACCCCTACCACAAAATCTGGAAAAGCTCCGAAAGCTCCGGAAGAAGCCAAGGCTTCCAAAGCGTCGAAGATCTCTAAGGTCGCAAAAGAGACTAAGACCACAAAACTACGTGCATTACACGGAGACGACGGCTGTAGCACCAAGTCGTCCAAGGAGTCTTCCAAGAAATCAGCAAAGAAATTGCCCAAAACTGTGAATCATTCGTCTTCTACCAGTGCCAATTATCAAGACTCAAATAGCGCTGCTGCGGTTGAATCCACATTCTTGTCTCTTCTTGCTGCTGCCGTATTTCTGGCATAAAAGTCCATGTGAAAGTTCTGGTATGAGAAATGTAGATAAAGTCGACTGTACGTGTCACAGGAGGCAAAGCGTTGATTCAGAATAAAGGAAGTACGAGCAAGGGATATGTTCGAGTATGAATCATCTGATATTAATATCTCTGCAGCAAATACTGAAATTGCGCGGTATCATTCAAGTATTATAAAATAAATGTTATGAATAATTTTGTTCGGCAAATTACCAGCTACATGTACGTAGCTATGCCATAGCCATATTCTTTCTTTTTCGCCCTCGAACTAAAAATCCTTTGAAGAAGTTGAAGGTTCCACGTGATTTGTTGTTTGAAAATTATGATAGTTGCTCCCCCGTTTCATCAATAGTACGTACTATACGAGTAGTCACCAGTCACATTCTTTTTTCATCCAATCACTGAATTCCTTAGAACCTCCCATTCTACACCAAACCGTAGACGGTTTGTTGCCACCCGCGTCCTCAGCCCCAGCAGCTAACCTTTGCTCAGCGGTCCAATTGCTATTTGTTGACTCTTTGGCCAATTCCTCAATGACTTCTCGATTTAATTTCTGTGCAGCTTTATGAACGCTTGAGTGTCCCTGTTTCTGAGCTCGACCAAAGACTTCAAATGACTTTTCACCCACTGAACCTTTGACGTAGTTGAAAATGTTTACTAATTCCTCGTGATTTGACTGGATGGACATTGCAATCCAGTGACCAATACCGCAGCCCCAATCATTTGTCCTATAAATATCGGCTTTTCTATCCTCGATCAGGTACTGAATTACCTCGAAATGCCCTCCATAGCATGCTAAATGCAATGGCGTCGTTCCATCTCCAGAGGTTATATCTACTGTCGTATACGGGGGTGCTGATGAGAGATTTGAAGGTTCAAGGAGGTATTTGATAGCACACAAGTGACCATTCCTGCAAGCATAATGTAAACTAGTTTTCCCTTCTCTTTTCCGTCTCCTTTTGTTACAATTTGATTCGCTTTTTATAACTTCATGCCGTGCTGTCGAGAGTTCAGTCAAGTATTTCAGACAATCTAAATGGCCATTTCCAGCCGCCCAATCCTCTGCCAGGCTTGAATTTCTATCTTTGGTTTCAAGAAGCTCTTGTACAGGGTCCTTTCCAGAGGAATTGTTAATAACATCTGATTTTGATTTGGCATCCTCCACCATCTGTTTTAATACATTTAGATTGCCATCGGAAGCAGCTTTGATGAAAGGCGGGAGAGAATCTTTGTAATTGTCGGTTTTGCTTCCATCACGATCGAGGCCAGCGTCAACAAATCTTGTAACATTGCCTGTATTAGCACTACCATCTTCTTTTGACATTTCATAGGCCTCCTCTAGTTGCCTCGCTACATCCACTACCCTCTTGGACCATTCTTGTGTTTCTTCCACTTGAGCTTCGTACTTTATTGACAATTCCTTCCCATCGCGATTCCAAACATTACCCAGGAAATATTTCAGTAGCCGTTCATTGTATTCCTCTTGCATCTCTCCTTCGCTAAGTGTGGGTACATCCAATAGAACATCATCTTTCGCCACTCCTGCTCTTGCCCCGCCTTTGAACGTTTTGTATACCAGTCCCTGCACTCGTCTCCTGATGCGTTGTCTTCTGGCTAACTCTGCCTTTCCTGGATTCCACGGAGTGTGTACTTGTTGAAGGTGCATGGATATTCCTCGCCCTAGTGCATATGTCTTTTTATTGGCGTTGCATAGCGGACAAGATGTCCATCCCGCCAGCGACCCCCTCCCCTGTGTCTTGGTGAGAAGGGCTCTTGAATAAACATCACCCTGATTGGATAGTTTGGGCACATCTTGCGGTTTTATCTGCTGCACTTGTTCATCTTCAGAATTCCGTTTGCGTTTGGGCATGTTCAAACTTTGTACTCTGAAGCATACTATAGTAGAGAAGCAGTAAGGGTTGATCAGTTGAAACGGTTGAAGTTAAGATAAAAAAAGACAAAAAGGAAGCGATGCTTCTGTGATTGGATGGCGGTCGTGGTTTCTCCTCATTCTTTTCTCCATGCTTCTTTCCCGCCAAATTCAAATTAAGAAAAGGCCAAATTCAAATAAGAAAGATAAAACATTTATCGGAGACCTGATTACAAGCTAATGTAACGGTGGAGATTTGAAAAATATTGAGGTCGAAAACCACCAACGTTGGTCATAAATTAAAGAAGGAAATTGGAACAAACAATGAAATACCTCAAGAATATATCAACTGTTTTCATCGCTGCAATCTTGACGTCGTCGAGCGCAGTGACAAGTGCAGTACCATCTCCCTATGTTGACACGCGTTCAATCCAAAAAAAGGGTAAGGGCAAGGCGGCGATTACCCCAGGTCCTAGTAAAATGAAGTATTTAGCCACATTACCTCCTGGTACCTCCTCCCCGTCCACAACAATTATATCTTTGATGAAAGAGCCAAAATCGATCATGCCCAACAAGGTTCCTCACACTCTCAAGCCATCGGAATCACCTAGTTTGTATCTTTCTCAAGCCCAAGAAGGAACTCTTCCACCAAGCCACCCACCTTCAATCCAAAGGCCTACATCTACGACAAATTTAACGGTAGATGTGAAACCTGTTGTATCTCTTCCACCAACTACCACGAATATTCCTATGGATCCTCCTACTCGTGAGCCATCTAGATCAAAAAAATCGCCAACGTTACATCCTTCTGATGCCTCAAAAACTACTGAGGTACCAAGTCACCCACCTTCAATTCACATACCTGCGACGATCGTTCCTATGGATCCTCCTACTCGTGAGCCATTTAAATCACCTACGAGTACGTTGCATCCTTCCAACGCCTCAATGGCTACTGTAACTCCAAGCCATCCACCATCAATGCATAGACCTGCGACAAATGTGTCTGTAGATTTGATGGATCCAGATGCATCCCGTTCAATAAACTGGACGGAGTCATGCTACAACTCATCAACCAATGTGTTTGGGCAAATGTCAAAGCATCCAGTCATTCTAATTTATGCTTATGAAATGATATACAATAGGACATTTGAAGTATATGATTGGATTCTTCCAGCATTGGAGCTGACAATGACGCACGCTTTACTGGATTCATCTCTTGTTCTGGGATGCCAAAAGGACAAACGTCAATCGATACATCCTAATTTTGGTGTGGTTGGAGTCAGTAGCAGCCCCCCTGATTCAATAATGAGAAAATTGTGCAGAGCGGACGAGAAAGGTGACCTAGAGCCTACTGTGGGAAATTATGATGGCAATGTATGCAACTACATCGAAGGAAGGCTGATTCTGTATATGTCGCAAGGAAGCACAGGCGACCTAGAGGATCAAGCTGCGAATGAGACTTTACATATTATCAAGGAGGGCATGGATACAGATGACTTTGCACGAGCACATGAAGGCATCAACCGGCTCACTTTTGTGGAAGAAAGATGGGATGACACTGTTAATCCCAAGATTGATTCGACCGATTCAAAGACGGAGAAGAAATTAATACCGATGTATACCTGGCTTCTTGTTGCATCCGGTGGCATGCTGATTTGTTTCAGCGTTGTTGCGAGTCGCCCTTGGAATGATGGACTATCATATGGCGAGCTTATCTGCGGCTCAGATAATGGAAGCACTTTTGATGAATCCTTTGAGTAAATACTCTCTGTGTTTCAAACCATACCAGATCACGGTGCTATTTTTAGTGGATTTAAGATATGTGTAGTGCTTTAATTAGTTTTCTGGACAATTCCTCAGATGCACACTCTTCTAAAGCTCTCACAAACACATCATTGGTCATCCCATCCTTTGCACATTGCTTGAATGTAGCAATAATTAGATTGTCTCGCTTGTCCCCCTCTGGAAGTAGACGTGAACATTTGATTAAAGAGCTGTAAGTAACGTAGTCAGGAGACAAGTCTTCTGAAGTTCTCAACAGATTAAAGGTGCCGATAGCAATGTTGAATGCTTTATTTTTCTCATCGTCGTCGAGCACGAAAGAATTAGCACAGGTCTTCAACAAGGCATTGTAGGTAAACACTGTTGGCAGCACTGTTTCATTTCCATTTTCGTAGAGTTGTTGCATGCGTCGAATAATTGTTTGTGCCTTCTTCGTCATACCTGGCTTCGATTCTTTTGCAATTGCACGAATGAGTGCAGTATAAACGCGCTCATTTGCTTGCATCAAACCCTGTTTTTGGCAAGATTCCATGAGTTCAAAGACAGCATATACATTTTTGACCTCGTCCTCTAGGTGCGAGTAGGATTCAATGACCTTATCGAACAAGATGGAGTCGACTTTTAAACCTTTCTCAATAATCAGCCGCAGTATTTGTTCAGCCTTCAATGGATTAGTATTTTTTGAGTAACCGAATAGCAATGACCGATAGCATTCTGTTAGCACATCATCCTCACAACCTTCATGAATCTCAACTAATCTTTTAACCATGGCTTCTGCTTTCGACATTGCCCCCTCTTCAGGAGACTGCGTCCAGCCATCAATGAGAGTGGTGTATGATCTAACTTGAGGTTTCATTTCTTCGTCACCTTGTTTCCAAAGATATTCCATTGTGCCAAGGATTCGTTCTGCGTCCTCCATAGATCTTGCATAGACATACGCAGTGAGAACTGAAAGATATACAATAGCATCGGCTTTGGCCGTGATCTTGTCATCATCTTGCAAAACAATCATTCTCTCCATGACATCTTCAGCCAAAGATGCAGCTTTTCTGCGTCGCTTCGAAAGACGCATCCATCCTCTGATGACAGTCGTCCAGCAGGTGACATCAGGCTCAAAGTCAAGCTCTCCCGCTAAGTAGAGATCAATCAGTTTCCAAAGAATGTTTTCGGATTCTTTCACAGAATCCCAATCGTTCTTTTGTGCAAACGAATCGATGTAGATTGTAAAGCTTCTCACATCAGGATTTACGCCCTGTTCATCCATCATCGCAAGAATTCTTTCAATATTTGTAGACGATCCGCGATCATCTGATTTCGCCTTCAAGAGCAATCGCAACCGCAACCGTAACATGAGTAAATTAAGATTGATGCAATAGGATTTCAAAATAGATAGTCACTTACCCAAGAATAAAGAACCGCATTGAAGGAATCAATACCAATGCCTCCCTTTTGAGGAGGAAACATTGCTACTCCCTGTCGTAAAAAGTTATCAGCTATCGAAGCAGAATTTTTAGCCCTAGATCCAGTGAAAATCTTAATCAATAGTTCAAAGGTTTCAGAATTCGGCATGACCCCAAACCCTTTCATTTCTTCGTACATGGCCAATGCTTCCTCGTCATAACGCCCCTTTCCTCTCTTGAACGCAATCGTTCTGAGTTTGGCATTGAAAGAGATGGCATCTGGTCTACAACTCTCGATACCACTATCATAGTAACCCTTAATTTCCTCCAATATTTCGTTCATTCTCTCCGTGACCAATTCATGATTCTTCTTGCCAAGTGCACGACCCCATGCATTCAGAGCCATATTAAAGATGGAAACATCGGGCACAAAGTCAATTTCTACATCATTGATGATGGCATACTGCCATTCATCCACAAGCCTCCCGACTAATTTTTCCACAATCTCGGCAACGAGGGTATTATCACCATCGATTCCTTCTCCACTTTCTGATATTGATTCAAGTTCTCTCAGAATGGGTTGTATGAATTCAAAATCTTCTTCTTCTAGACTTCCTACAGGATTCTCATCTATTTTATGCGCAAAATCTAAGATGAGATCAATTGTCTCTTGCCGAGCTTCTTCTTCCATGGAAGTTTCTTCCTCAGGAGGTGCCACTGCCATTTTCAAACATTGTGTGTTTGCGTTTCTATTCATGGGGTTTGTGGAATGTCTAATATTGATTGGGCGAGCAAAGCCGAGGACGCTGCTGGCAGGAACAGTAAAAGCCTCACATCCGAGTGAAAGAATTAAAAGGCCACATAACTTCTTTCCGATAATCTCTGACAACATATTCACCTCCAGGCCGACAGTATAGTGGATGTGAAGTGTGTTTAGAGATTGTCGTGATGTTACGTTTTGAGTTTAAGATTCCGTCTTTTGCAGATTGGTTCATCTTTCATCCTGCGCGTCGCGTGCGTGTACGATTTTGATGGGAAAGAAAATGGGGTGGTTCTCAGAGCTCTCAAAACATTGAGCGCGACCCCTTCCGATCTCCCATCCGGAGAGATACGGGATAAATAAACCCAGATAGAGCACAAGAATAATGCATTGAGAAGACAAACACAACCACACAACAACCCACAAACTAAACATAACAACAACACTTACCACTTCATTCACCTCAGGGTCCGTTAACCTAAATTCTCTAAACAACAATTCCCTCTGAAATCAATAATGACCTCGAATGATGAAGCAAAGCAGCTAGACTCCGTCACAGACCGAGTCACAGAACAAGAATCCCTTGATACCTCCAAAGCAACAGCGGCTATGGCATCCCTTGCAACAGGCGCTGGAGACGGAAGCGATGCCGATGCCAAGATGGCAAAAATTCAAGTTGCCAAAGAGGATATAGAGGTGATAGTGAATGAGCTTGAGGTAGAAGAATCTATCGCGGAGAGAGCTATTAAAGAAGTTGTTTTAGAGGGGTTAGTTACTGAGGGGAAGACAGCAGTTGGTGAAGCGTTGCGGAGACTGGTTGTTTCATGAAGTGAAATGAAATGAAACCCTTTATCTGCTGCTAATACGGATACTGTATTCATGCATAACAAAGAGAAATAAAAATAGAACATATTGTGCGTCAATAAATACATCAAGGAAGTGTCTAATTTGCTTTATTCATTTTTTAGTTTCCGCCAATCATTTTATGACTGGAAAGGAAAGCGAGCAAATACTTCTTGATCATCAGGAATATCGCTGCTACCAACCATTATTCTTTCAACAGCAGCCCAAGCAGCCATGGCACCCTGATCTGTACAAAGACGGGGAGGCGGTACAAACATTTTCCAACTCTCTTGCCTCTCCTCACAAATTGCCTCCAACCTTTTTCGTAGTTCCTGATTAGCTGCTACTCCGCCAACCACAGCCAGTGATCGAATACCACCATCTTCATTCTCCAACATATCCATGGTTCTCTTCAATCGCTGCTCGATATGTTTGATGGCAACATTTTGGAACGAGGCAGCTACGTTTGCCTTATCTTCTCTTGACAAATCGTCTACAGATTCAAGTTCTCTCTCTGCTGCCAATTTCTCAGTCTTCATCCTGACAGCTGTCTTAAGTCCAGCATAACTAAAGTCAAAATCCTTTCGCTTCTGGAGCGGGATGGGGAGTTGAACAGCCTTGGGATCCCCCTCCTTCGCCAATTTTTCCACTGCCGGTCCACCACCGCCTCCAACGGGAAGCCCCAAGAGTCTTGCAGTTTTATCAAATGCTTCTCCCAGAGAATCATCAATGGTACCCCCAATGATTTCATAGCGCCCAATACCGAGGCACTTCATCAACTGACAATGCCCTCCACTCACTAGGAGAGCAAGGAAAGGGAACTCAATAGCTCTTTTGGATTCGTGGATATTATCATTTCCCCCAACTGTATACTCTGCAATGCCATCAAAGGGCAAACGAGCCATCAAAATATGGGCTTCCAAATGATTAATACCGACAAACGGCTTTTGAAATTCCATGGCTAGTTCTCTCGCTTTATTGCATCCCACTCTTAAGCATATCTCCAACCCTGGCCCAATTGTAACACCTATAGCATCCACATCCTCCACGGATGAAAGGCCAGCATTCGCAATAGCTTCACTGACCACAGAGTCAATCTTTTCTTCATGAGCATTCTTTGCCAAACCAGGAACAATCCCCCCAAATTCTTCATGAATCTCACTCTGAGACGCGAGGGATTCTCCCAATATCACACCATCACTTCTCACAACTGCAGCACCAGTATCATCGCAACTGCTCTCAATTCCAAGAACCGTGAAAGGTTTACTCCGATCGGGTAAACCGCTCTTGGCGACAAAGCTGAAACCATCTTTGCCTCCTGGGCTGTAGATTGTGGACCAACGTCCGTTATCGACTGCTTTGGCTTTTCCAATGAATTCTCTTCGTTTGTCCCTGCTGGCTTTTTTATCCTTCTTTTTCTTCTTTATTTTTTGTCCACCATCTGTATCAAGTGTGGTGGTTGTTGTAGTTGCAGTTGCATTTGTATTCGCTTTGACAGATTTTGCTCCTACATTCGCAGAATTCGCAACCATGGATGAAGATATGCACCGCGTGAATTGGTACGGTTTTCTCACGCGAAAAGAAGGCGACCCAATAATATTCCCGTTTGTTTTTAGTAGATTATGCTTGCATGACCCTATAAAAGACGCCCTCAGAGCTGTAGTACGCGTAATACTACTTCTTGAAATCATCATGAAAAATACTACTAGCACGTTCAGGATTGATGTTTGCTTTTGGTTTCTGATAATCATTATTCAACACCTGCCGAAGTTGTAAGTGCTTCAAAGATGATAGCTATTGGATGTCAACAATGTATAGACTGAATTGTGTTTTGTGTTTCGAACACCGAATGAATCGGTACCGGTACAATCTTCCTTCCTTCTTGATGCCTTTTTTGTGCGTTTGATTTTGTTCTTTCTTTCTTTGTTTTCCCAATTGGTTTGTGGAGCTCGAGGATGGGGGGTTCAAAGCTCCATAAATGCCAAAGGACCCTAATTTATCCCCATCATGGTTAGGAGTTGTCAAAATTCCTTTGAACTTCAACAATGAGAAGATTTCGATCTCACAATTTTCTCTCGCAGTCTACTGTAATAGAAAGTGATAGCCAACTAACAGCTTCAAAGTACATTTATTATCAGTCAACAATAACAAATAACCAACAATGAAGCTCTCCATCCTCGCCGTATCTCTTCTCGCTGGAACTGCCTCTGCTTTCTCAGTTGATAAACCAAAGAACGCAAATCCTCAGACTGACCGCAGATCAATGCTTGTACACGGAGCAGCTGCTCTTTTCACAGGAGCTGCCATCCTTCCCCAGGCAGCTAATGCCATTATTTACCCCGCTGCAGAGGGAGGATACAAGCTCGGTTCTCTAGACTCTGTCGTTGGAAGAGAGATCAGATCGTTCAATGGACTCATTTACAGCTTTCAAAATACCAGTCTTGATGGAGGACTCGATGGATCCAAGATCAAAGAACCTTCTGTCCCCTTTATTGAATTTGGAGAGGCAATGAAGAACAACCAGGTTGCATTCGTTGAATTCATGGCTCCTTACGGCGAAGAAGCGTATGTTACTTTCAAGCCAAAGGAGGGGGGGAAAGAGAAAGAATCTCCCAAGCCGATTAGAATCGGACAGGGATACCCCACCATGTCCAAGAACTCCTGGAGTAGTCCTGATTACGTGATTCGTTCCGTTAGTAATTTTGGAGTTCCTTATAAATTCACTGTTCCCATGCTCGCCAGGTACAACAAGAAGAACTAAATTTGAGTCTTTGCTCGGACTGCAGGAAGGATTTTCAAATGCTTGATTAGAATGAATCGCGACTGACTCGACTCGTGTGGAACGTACACGTACGTGCCTCCTTGGAACCTATTTTATAAATTTTGATTCTCATGCTAAGTAAACTAAATACCAGAACCTGATGCGTCACTATTAGAAAGCTTCGAGATTCTGAGCTTTCAATGAGTCAATGGTATCAGAAAAAGGTCCGATTTACTTGAGTCAGAATAGAAAAGCAACGGGTGGATTACCAAGAGTTCCTTATGACAGAATTTTGTACGGTGATACTCTAGCAAATACATTGGACAACGATGCTGCCTTGTACACATCTCCCGAAGTGTGTGAGCAGGAACCCCAGTTTCCTCTTGGAGCATCCGGTCATTTCGGTCAAGTCGTCCAATCGATGCCGCTCGAGATGATGGTTGAAATGAGAGTTTATGGTCCTGCCCATTCCAAAGCTGTCAGACGTGCCCATGACTTGCTCTATGATGAAATTCATGAAAATGATTATAACAATGTATATGCTTCTCGTGATGTAGCACACAATCTAATACGAGATGAAATCACATTTATGCCAGCTTTGGAGGAGAATATACACATTCCAGAACAGGTTGATAGACGACAAGGACGGCAGCGAAAGAAATTGGTCGGTAAGATCTTGGATGAAAGTAAGATCTTTGATGATGGGCATCTGTCCGTGAGAGAACAATTATGTGATCGTTTAGTAAAGGTTGATATAAATGGGCGTATTGTCGAGGTGCCCCCTTCTAAACCTCCCCCCCCAGCTTTCTTTTCAAAGAATAAAAAGGACGAGACTGAATTAGACCAGACTTTGAATACTCAGCTGAGAGACGCCCTTGACAACTTTGCAGATCTTTACCGTGAGAAAAGTCCCAACAAGACCAACAAACGATCAAAGGATTTAATGAATGTTACAGAATGGAAGGGTTATCGGCGGCGTCACAAGATGATGCTCGTATCGTTACCCCAAAGGATCAAAAAGAAATTTCATGCAATCATTGGTCATGATGGGGACATTGATGATTCGGAAGATCAAATTTTGGACGATGATCACCCTAATATGCGATTATGTCAAAGTATTGACCATCTTTATGCACTTGCTATTCAGGATGCCCTAAAGGAAGGAGCTAATGTCAACTTTTCCTTAAATGGGAGAAGTCCCATTCAATCAGTGTTTGCAAGGTTATGTAAAATAGATTCAGGAGACGAGCTTGATTCGAATGTTTCCGGATTTGAAAACGTTGCTGATATCTTAGCTGGTTGGGGCTGTGAGTTGAATACTGTTGACTGTGAAATTGAATGGAATGGTTGGGCACCAATTCACTATGCAGCGTATTATGGTGATCTCAAGAGAGTAGAGTGGTTGATCCGCTGTGGAGCTAGTGTTCATACCAAGACAACAGACGGATATACGACTTTGATGCTGGCTTCTGAAAAAGGTAAATTCAGGCATGTCTATTTCTTGGTAAAGAATGGAGCAGACTTTAGGGAAAAGGACCCATTGGGAAGAACAATTTTACATTATGCAGCAGCCGGTGGTAACTTGAACGTTGTCAAGTTGCTTGTACAATGCGGATGCGTCTCTGACAAATTAAAACTTTGCCACCAAGGCGAGAGCCCCCTTTCAATAAGCGCAAGAGTCAATGAAGCATGCTTCGATTACCTCTCAAAAATAGCCATACCGAAACAATTAGCCAGCCCTTACATTAACAAATTGCTTAGTTCGCAGAGCTATAATCCATTATCAAGGAACTTTAAAAATGGAGCAAGACTTTTAAAGCGTGGTTATATGAAGCGAAAGACAAAAGGATTGATAAAATCAAATTTAGGTTGAAACTGGGTTTGAAGGTACACACACGTACTGTACACTGTACTACAGTGTAGTTACAGTGTATAATAACTCGTTAGGGTAGTCCCCCGTGTTATTTG
>Ga0209712_10002795_pt1 | contig 14331 bp, 9 predicted proteins | sample ArcOceMetagenome_FD_187443 | JGI IMG/M metagenome (GOLD analysis project Ga0209712, IMG submission 187443) | Marine eukaryotic phytoplankton communities from Arctic Ocean - Arctic Ocean - Greenland ARC118M Metagenome (SPAdes) (version 2) | ecosystem: Environmental > Aquatic > Marine > Oceanic...
AGGGGGACAGAATATATATACTACAGTATTTCAAATCACTTCAACTTTCTCAATTGTGCTTTATTCTACTCTACTATGGCGGTTTAATGTCAACACATAACTTGGGAACAGTTATTTTTAATCATATTAAGTACCAATTTTAAAAAAGCGGGACTTGTTTGTACTGGGGCACGTATCTATGCAATAGAAAATAATGAACTCAACTTCACGCGGAACAGGTATCATCATCGACAAAGTCTTCCTCCTTCACAGTTTCGAGCCTAACAGAATTACCATTTCTAACCGCTACACTTTCAGCTTGCGCTCTTAGCGGTACACCACGATTTATCGCAACATATAATGAGGATGCTGGGACTTTAATTTCACCAAGAGCAAGAAGCACAAATGCAACAATGAACATTACAATTTGCAATGCATTATGGTTGAATACTTTGGGATTAGGCAATGGGCAATCTTGAAAACAGTTCTCGTATGCTGCATCACCGCAAGATTTTGCGAGGACGCTTTGTTCAATAAGAGCAACTGTTGAGACAGCCATGGCCAAAGCTTTTATCCACACTTTGGAGTTTTTCTTTATCGCTTGAAAAGTGAACACTCCAAGCATAAATATGCCAATGAGAAATCCTACAAAGACAATGATTACTGCCAAGTTAAAAAATGCACAAATGATTGCAATGACATTGAAGACCTTCCAGCAATCTGTTGCTGACAACTTGCCGCTGACAGATCGGACGCCTGCATACATCAGGAGCATGTGAGCTACGTGCATTCCGATCAAACCAATTCTTTGTGGAAGAGTGTAGACGAAACCATCCTGGAGCCTGTCAACAACTTTCCGGACTATGCCTGGAATTAGCCCGTAAGAAATCGATGCCATGATTAAGAAGCCAGCTATGTATTGATCAGCCCGCTTTCTCTCTGACTTATACCATACTGCACTTCCCGCCAGTAGCGTCACTGCAAAGATGATGAAGTTCATATTGCCAGTCCATTCCAAGTTGTCTATTTTATTATCTTCATCATACGAGAGTTCGCAGTTGGAGTCAAGGAAGTCGTTATCGTAAAGCTTGCGCTCAAACGAAGCAAGAGGAGCTGCTGCAAATACTTGAAGGATCTTTGCATGCGTCATGTTATTTCAATTGCTGGTTGTCGTGAATACCAGTAAAAACTGTATGTACCACCGGTAACCGGTAAGACGCGACAAGCGTGTCCTTTGAATATAGGTACAGACCCTGTACGACGACGAAGTGAGACAAATTACCAAATACGGATTTTGAATTTTCAGCTTTGCGAGCATGCGCAGATAGTCGTCGCTGTTCTCAATTCGTATGATAGAAATCTATATCTCCAGTTTCCACACATGGCACCTACCTGGTACGTGATTTTACGACTTGGCGACGTTCAAAGTGTGTCTCGCTCGGAAACGACGGGCCATTCTCGAGAAATGGCTGAAAATGGCTGGCCATTTCTCGAGAATATAATTTTCGAAATATCTGCTTTTCCTTCGAACATACGGGGGGACCTACGGTACGCCGCCGAAAAACGCAGTAGGATTTGATGTCTCTGCCCCCTGTCCTGTCTATAAGAAATGAACTATATAATATGCTCATTGTTATGAATAAAGTTTCCTATAAGTTGCATATCTTATTTTCCAATCGACACCTCATTATTAGTATTGAAGTTTATTAAAATTAAAAAGATTTCAACGACCGGTCAGTGATTGATTTCAGAAAATAGTGTGACAGAGTTTTGAAAAGCTTCTAATTTCATTTACGAGTCTTCTCTTTTTAGTTCTATTCTGCAGTCGCCTTCTCAATACTCACTCAATTACTCGTCCTATTGATAAATTGCAAAATAGACTATTGATAAGTAGGCCCAATACACGATAGAGAGAGATCATCGCGCAGCATGAAGAGTACGCCGAAATCCATCTTTGATAAAACAAAAATGTTGCACGAAATACACACCAGCAACGGTACCTATGACCCCCTCGGCTTTGAGGACGTTGCCCTTGAATACGATTGTAACCCTCCTGAGATAGCAGTACACGTACTAGTGCCAACGGCAGGAATACCAAGAACAATCAATGTTGAAGAAGAAGAAGAAGAAGAGAGCGATGCTATACTCCTCGAGGCATGGTCAAAAGGAGAAGCACAGCCACTTGCATACCGTGATAAAAAATTTGCAGTTGCGTTTTGGGTCCATATTGCTCTCTTGATGCTTGCAGCTCCCTTTGCTCCTTCAGCAATAAAAAGTATTGTCAAAGACGAGGCCAACATTGATAAAAATAGATTTTTGCGAAATGTAAACCTCGCGGTCAATCCCAGAAACACCAGGGTAAGAAGAGTGGAGGCCGGTAAAAGGGGAGAATTAAAAAAATCGATTCGACGGTCAAATGCCGCAGACTATGGTTACGATGGTCCGTTTGACGGTGGGAGTCCAGGCTACGGCTACGATGGTCCGTTTGACGGTGGGCAAGGAACTAAAGCTGTTGGCTCTGGCGACTCTGCATCATCTGGTGGGGCTCGTTATGGCTACGACGGACCGTTTGATGGCAATCACTTTTATCCTGGCTACGACTCTGGCGACTACTATGGCGACTCTGCATCATCTGGTGGGGCTCGTTATGGCTACGACGGACCGTTTGATGGCAGTGACTCCTTTGGAGGCTTCGATGTTAGCAGAGCTATTGAATTTTCCATCTTGGTTGTAATTGCCTCACTCGCAATTTCCTTCGGATTGATTATGGGCGCACTCCACTATCTTCAGCTTCAGTCCGAGAAAGTCATCAAGGGCTCTCTCTTTTGTATCATTGGCTATTTGACGTTGTTTGGATCGTTGACATTGTTTCTACCCGCTAGAGAGGCTGACGAAGATGGTAAAGCTGCAATGGCGATAGTCTATTTCGTCCTTGCTCTTATTTTCGCATGTTACGCAAAGGTCATCTGGAGAGACATTCCTTATGCTGCTGTAACTCTTCGAACCGGAGTCACTGCGTGCAGGGCTAATATTGGCGGTAAGATGCATTGCCAATTTCGCCTGTGCCTTTGGTTTGACTTTCAAGGATTAACCATTTATTCTCTCTGTCGAATAGTGTTTTCCTTTGCCTTCTTTAGCCCGCTCTTGAATTTCATCATGTTCATCATCCAGACCATGGCATTCATCGCAGTTCTGAGTCTTTTCGGCGCATTTGAGGACGATCCATCTGATTCTGCAGCTGCTGGTTCCACCTTTGCATTCCTATTTTTTTGTCTGTCAATATATTGGACCTCAGAGGTAATCAAGAATATTTCAACTGTGATCGTCAGTGGTACAGTAGGCACCTGGTGGGTTGCTCCTCTCGAAGCGTCATCATTTTGCTCGATTGCAGTTCTCGACTCGATAAGAAGGGCAACGACCTACTCTTTTGGATCAATCTGCTATGGAAGTCTCATCGTTGCTATATTGAATGTGATCATCGACTCACTGAGAAGATTCAGAGGGAATAGCAACTGCATTTTATTCTACTGTTGCATACAATGTATTCTCCAGTTCTTGGAAAGAATAGCCGTGTACTTCAACAAATGGGCCATGATTCATGTAGGCATTTATGGTAAGTTTGATCTATTTGCTTCATATTGTATTAGATATCCCGTGCAGCATGGATTGTTTACTAACCCCGCCTTTTCACCATAACAAGGTTACGACTTCATGACAGCAGGGAAGAATGTTGTGACTTTGTTCAAGGCGCGTGGTTGGACTTCTATAATCTCAAGTAATCTAGTCAGCAGGGCTCTCACAATGGTTGCTGTATTCATCGGGTTAGCAACTGGGTTATTGATAACGATGGTTTGGAACATCTTCGAGCTTGGCGACTCAGAAGAACAAGTGGTTACCGCATTTTCATAGTAAGTTCAAACCCCGTGCGATTAACAAAATCTCTGAAAACCTGTCTAGTAATTAACTCACGAAAATTTGGTTTGAATCCCTTTTGCCCCCAGCATTTACTTTTACGCAGCATTTGTGATTTCATTTCTGACAGCGAACATTTTGTTGAGCGTCGTCTCAACAGCATGTGATACTGCCATAGTCTGTTTTGCCGAAGGCTCTGCCGAATTCGAGCATAACCATCCTGAATTGAGCATTATAATGAACGAGACTTACGCAGATGCTTATCCAGAGGTCCAATTTCATCATGAAATAATTTAAATGGACCTCCGTGAACTGGGTGTTTATGACACAGGGGTAATACTACACGTACTGTATATAGAAATGAAGATTTATTTAATATTCGAAAGTCGAGGCTACACTTTTGGCTTCCAATAGGAAAATATTTCATCAATGAGCAAATTTAAATTTAACCCGAAAGCTCTATAATTAACAATGTAAAACAAACTCAATCGTCATTCTTTTCTCAAAAGGATAGCAATTTATTGGTTGTCACGGAGGACCTTTACAACAGATTTGAAGGCGAACCACTCAGGGATGTCTTCTCCTGCTCTGAGCATCTGGCGGAATTTGGTTCCAGAAAGTTTCATGATTTCAAGGCCCTTAGCCTTAGCATCCTCATCAGTTGTGTATCCCTCTTCCTCAGTGTACACAAGGTTAAGAGAAGGAACAGGGGTTACTCCGAGCCTCTCAGACAACTCGTTAGCAATATCCTGTGCTTCGTAAGCTCCGTAGTAGTCGTCTCCAGTGATGGAAGACTTGGATCCGGCCATATCACGTCCAACGATGAAGTGAGTGCATCCAAAGTTCTTACGAATCATCATGTGCTGAATAGCCTCACGGGGTCCAGCCATGTGCATGGAGTAAGGAAGGTACTCCCAGAAAGTGCGAGGGTTCTCGGTCTCCTCCTTCAATACAACATAGGTCTTGTAACGTACATCACCGGGGATATCATCAGCCTGAGTAGGTCCGCAAGTGGGGTGTACAAGTACGACTCCACCTTCTCCGACACGCGCGTCATCAAGAGCACGGGTGAAGAGCTCATAATGAGCACGGTGAACGGGGTTACGGCACTGGAATGCAACAACATCCTTGTCCTCGGGAAGAGATGCACGAACCTCAGCAGGGCTCTTGCAAGGGAAATCACGAAGAGGAGTATCAAGTCCAGTAATCTTTCCTCCCATGTAGTATTTTCCACGCTCGGTAGCAACCATAAGTGCACCAGGGTGCTCGATTTCAGAAGTTCCGTAACATTTTTTGCACTCAAGGGGCTTGTTGGGGAGGAACTTATCAGTGAATTCAACAGTAGCAATAGCTCTGTCTCCATCCTTGAGAAGAACAGTCATACCAGGCTGAAGATCCTCAGAGTCGGTATCGAATACAACGGGAAGTCCGAAGATAAGTCCATCAAGAAGTTCCATCTTCTCTACAACATTGTTGTAAGTAGCTTCATCCATGAATCCAGTAAGAGGAGAGAATCCTCCGTTCGTGATGAGCTCAACATCACAAAGCTGACGGGGAGAAAGCTGAACCTCAGCAGTGCAAGCTGCGATAGCAGCCTCCTTAGCAGAATCATCCTTGACCATAAGGTCAACGAGCTCTCCTCCGTGGGGAACCTGCTTAGCCATCTCAAGTCCACTAGTGTATATCATAAATGAAAGATTGCAATTAGTCACAAGATTCAAAGAAGAATTTGCAATGTTCAAGAAATTCGAAAATGCTAGTTGAGAGTGTTTGGTCCAATTTTCATCTCAATCTCATGCATTCGTCACAACATATTTTCATGTAGTAATAAGTGCCCTAGCGGTACTCGGTACTACCCCTCATTGAAATATAGCATTTGTCCGGAACATCGTTCCAAATCCAATTTGATGAGATGTTTGTCACCCTGTTGGTACCAAGAGATTTTCTATAACCAACCGAATGAAAATTCGACCATGGTATCACCAAACAGAGAATTCTATGCGTCTCGAACGTCGAATCAGAATGTTCAATGTACCATTCTCGAGAAATATTAATGAAAAATGATCAAAAGATCCAATGCGAAAATGAAACTCACGTGTTGATTCTGGACTCAACAGCAGCCTTGGAGAAGGCAACAGACTTAACACCGGTGAAAGCACGGGGAGCACTGGTAGTGAAAGCAGCAGCTCCAGCAACAAGAGAAAGGGCGATAGCGAGCTTCATAGTTGGGTTAATCTATTGTTTCGTTGACGAAAAAGTGAGAAAAAGCTTCATCGTCAAGGTGTCTAATCCTGGTAATGCTGCACTTTTTCACGCACGAAGAGCCAACCATTTCTCCCGCGAAAAACACACGTATGTTGTTTCTCATGCGAAAAAGACACGTATGTTGTTTCCAAAGGCCTAATCCATATTTTCACTGACTGACGCACTCTCGACATTGATTGGAGGAAAAAAGAATTTTGTTTGTTGGGTAAGGAGAAAAGGTTCAAACTGAACAGGCTTTCCGACTCCACGACGACGGATCGATTGAGTTAAAAAAAACTACGTAGAAGAATCTGAGTACGTGTAGATGTTGAATGTATGCTGCTTGTTATGTTATTCATGCATTTGTAATGTATTTCTTCCTCGACGAATGACTATCGAAGTCTTGGTTGCTATAATCTTGTTCATTCTCTTCATTTTCGCCATCCCCGTTGGCAGTTCGAGCATTCTCCATCTGGTTTGAAGAGCTGCAATCTCTTCATTGTCATTGTTTTCTTCTCGAAAGACAAGAATTTCAAAGAAAAGCTAGAATACATTCATCATATCGATCTATAACGAAAATTAGGATTTCCTCTCTTCGTTTGGAAATGTACTCCAAATGGCTACGTTTGCCCCTTCAAAATCTAGCTTTGATACGCGGATACTGTCATGCTTTGCAACAAGATATTCAATTAGATCATCATAGGTGCTCACTAATTTCTTATCATTGGGATCATTGACATCCTTGGGTATGAAACGAAAAGAGAATAACCTCGAAAAGACGCAACATGGAACGACTAAGAATGGCAGCCTATGCTTCACGGCAAAATCAACAATGTCTCCAGTTGCTTCATCGGGATGCAGAGCTACAATCGCAGAACACGAGGATAGTAAATTATCAGGAGAGCACAGTGTGCATACTGGTATCGGTGCTTTCACAGAATTTAAAGGTTCTGTATTTGAGCTGCCCTCTCTGAATTCAGGGTCAATCCCGTCTGGTCTTTTTGCAAACCATGCTCGTAGCGCATCAAACTCGATTGGTGGAGGAAGAGTTACAAATGTCGCCTTTTCACTATCACCCTTGGTAATTTGTTGACTGGCAGGCGCCGGCATATTCACATTTGCTTTGATTGCCTTCTTCAGGACTTTCCTATCCCTCGCTGGGAGTTTCCCTACCGTTTCCCTCGGATCAATGACTGTAGATTTGATGCCCTTGAGAGACAGTGCAAGTGAGACATGACCGCTTCCTCCTGCGACATCCATTACTCCGGTTCCACTATTGAGGAATTCAGTACCTATCTTCATTATTGTTTCACTAATGGCATAACTTTGATCTATATCCACCATTCGATCAGCTCTACTCCTTCCTTCACGAATCGTCATTTCCATGCCAATGGACATGCATCCATCTCTACCTTTGATGTTTTGCGACGATTCTTCTTTTTGCAACTGCTTCGCAACAAGCCTCACCAAAAAATCTCGAACGATCTCACCCTGTCGCCGTTTCCCAATTCCACCTCCATGCCCAGTCCCTTCAGTCTTCTTTTGTTTCTTTCTGGACATTGAATTTTCAATGGCATCATGAGAATCTTGCTTGAATTTTTCTTTATTCTCTTGATTGAAAGAGGGATAGTATTTCTCACGAACTCTTTGACATGCAATCATATCCAGTTTTTGCTTCTGAAGAATGTGCAAACCAACATAGTTCCCATTTTGCTCCACAAGCTCAACTTGAAACCTACCATCTATCCAATGTCCAGAGAGTTCAATTTCAGAGCCAAGTTTTAGGCTTCTTCGGATATAAGATCGAGCATCAGTCACTTCTTTGATGCTATGAAATTGCACCAGTGCTTTGGAATGAGTATCACCTTGGATAAGGTCTAGAGAAGCATACGACGCTCTTATCGTTCTTCGAAAAATGACTCCAGTAATGGTATTTGTCGAGCTATGAGGAATTTCATCTGATGACGTTTGCTGCATACTCTTCTATGTTGTTCATTCCAAACTCTAGATGCTGCGAGTTGTAGATATCCTGTACCGGTACAATGTCAGTGTGTAAGTGTACTGAATATGATAAAGTAATCTAAATACTATCTAACCAGATCTACCATTCCTTACACAAGTGTTTATCAGTGGGCCTGACGACTGACTGGCCTTTACAACAGCATTTTGGTGATTTTTTTGTGCTTATGCGCACCCACGCGCGAAGGCGGAGTCGCGCCCGCCTTTCTACGGCAAGTCTACGTGAAATTCATAGTGCAATTCCTTTACGAAATTTCTGGCTCGAACTCACAAAAGCCGAATTGCATTCAACATCCTGCACAATGCACAATACATCAAGCTCAAAAGCAGTACAAGGCATCATGACTAAAACCATGGCAGCCAAGGGGTCAAACGCCCTCGGAAACACGAAGAAACCAGTCACTACTGGAGGTATGGAAGCCGGACTGAAGATTGGCATGAAAGTTCCTGTGGAACATAGGGTAACCTGGGTCAAGCTACCTAGCGGGGGTAAGACGGAATCAATCAAGTGGTGGCCTGGCGTGCTTTATGAAAGCTACACAGAACTCATTCAAGATGTTGGTAAGTGTGTGTTCCATGTGCTTTGATCTATTCTTTTAAACTTTATCACTGGCGATTATCTAGCTTACACATTTATCCTTTTGTACGGAGAGTAGAGAATCAACACTTCAAGGCGAAATTCACCCTGCTTAAATTCAAATCTGAACCTGAACCTGATGAGGACCGAAAGATAGCTCTTGTCTTTGAAGGCAACAGACATCGCATTCGTACATTCCGCAGCCCAGAAGATATGGAGGAGCGAATCGTCAATTTCTACGATAACATGGATTCATTGTTTACAGCGGTGGACAAGAAGCATGCCGATTATAGAAAACTTGTTGAGGCCGTTCAACGCGTGATGGAATTGATCAATCAAGCAGTTGCCAGTCCTGCTAGTTCTGATGATCAAGAATCGATCTTTAATCGAGAAGTCTCTCCTGATCTAGATGTAAATGCTGGCATCGGTCACCAAGAACAAGACAAAATTTCTCCAAGCGTGAGGGACATTTTAAGCGACTTTGGAAATGGTAATACTCCTGCCGAGGAAGAAGAATATGATGGAATTCAAATCGAAAGTAGCACAGCTGTCAATGCTACTCCCAGGGACAATAATGTGAATGTGGGAGGGGAAGTCGTTGTCAACAAGGCAAGAATATCATTGAGCCCGGACCATGCGAAAGATCCTTCACCCCAAGATGCAGACGAGCGCAAACTCGTTTCAGCCTATGGAACTGGATCTCCTCTATCGTTCACGATTGACCCTAATCTGGAATGGAAAAAAGTCTTTTCATTATTGAGACAAAATGGTTGGAAGTGGTTAAATGGCAAAATTATTCATGATAAGGTTTTGGTGAAACCCGGATGCAACTACAAGGGGGGGAAAGTTGGGGAAGACTTTTTTCCTACCGATACTATGGGCCACGGTGACGAGATCAAGGAGTACATGAAGGAAAACTACGGATGGGTGGGACCAACACTTGAATCATCCAGCAGTGAAGAAAGTGATGCACAGGTGGAAGCAAATGGTGAATCTGACGATTGTGAATTTGGGGATGATGCGGACAGTGAAGATGATCAAATGGTTGACGATGCCACGAATAGCGGAGGGCAGGGCGAAATTTCCGAACAAATGGATGTTCCGATGATAGTTGAAACTAAGAGGTCTGATGATGTGTTTGAGTTCAAGGACGACGATGAAAATGCCGACGTGATTGACTACGGATATATGCCATGGATGTTAGTATGGCAGAGCATGCACTCACACGGTTGGAGAGTTGCACGTGGACCGGGCGATGAACTTTACTACTTGCGACCTGGTGTTGAATCTACTCAGGGCGAATATGGCGAAGCTTTTGTCTACGAAGAAGATGTGAAGAATATTGCCAAAGAAGAGTTTGGGTGGAAAGGCGAAAAGCCTCCGCGTGCGTCAGCAAAGCGGAATGCTGTCGTCAGTGCCGAAAAGCCGTCAAAGAAGCATAAGAGTCAAAAGAAAGTTATCCCATCAAGCGAAAAATCGAATCGCAGTAAGAAGCATACTTCGTCAGTGAAGACTTCGCAGAAAAAATCATCCTGGGCCGCAAAGAAAAAGCGCACTGATGATGACAAAGGAAGAACATGGGGCAAGGCACGAAAGACTGCCGCTACATCACCAGAACGAGTAACGTGGAAAAGTCTAAAAACAGAAGGATGGACTGCGAAACGAGCAGGGGGAAAAAACAAACTCCATGACTGGTACTACATCCGTCCAGGTTTCTCCTTGTCGAATGGTGCCAAATTAAACGAACACTACTTTGAGAATGAAAATGCAGCTATCAAATACGCGACTGACCATCTCAACCAGAGTAAGAAATCTCCATTCACTTCATCTGAAGCAAGTGAGCCTTCCGCGCAGGTGCCGTCTTCCCAACCTGCCAGTCCACTTGCGACTGATTGCGTTATGGAAGAAAGTTCTTCATTGAACACAGATGACTCTTCAACAAAGAAATCTCATTGCAAGAAGCAGGATAGTTCCAATGACGGTCAAGATAGCGTTTATTCACATCAATTGGAGGACTTATCTTTCGTGCCAAAGATGAAACCCACATGGAAAAGTCTTCAAAAGTACGAGGGTTGGACTGTAATATCGGCAAGAAGATACAACACGCTCCATGACTGGTACTACATTCGTCCCGGATGTTCTCCATTTGGAACCGAAGGAGTGCACTATTTCCAGAACAAGTTTGATGCTGTGACGTATGCTGAAACACATCAAGAAGAGTGCCTGAAGAACCACCCTATTCCCTCTGATTGCGAATCTTCTGAGCACTCCCATTCATCTATTTCAAGTGTGTCTTCTGCCAACTTAAGTCCATCTGATGCAAATGAGTCCCCTGTCAACGTACCGTCCTCTCAACCTGAAAGTCCAGTGATCAGTGAAAGAAACGACTCATCTAGCGAAGAAGGCAGTTATGAACCGTTTGCTCTTGACGGGGATCACGAATCTTGGTGGCTCAATGAGGAAATGCCTAAATTCATGAAACACATATGGAAGCTACTGCGGAAAATCGGTGTAAAACACAGAGGAGATGAATATGTCACGGCTGATGGTCGTGTGTTGGGCTCGGTAGAGAAAATGCAAGTTTACTTCTGCCAAGAGGGTTTACCTCCTGCGGCATTTAGTACATTGGATCACAAAGAGATACAGGTTCTCTCTCGATTCGCATCCCTCGCTCACATGCCAAGAAAGGTTGGCAAGTATCATCTCAACCCAGAGAATAGCATTGCAATCTTCACAAATCTTCCTGGAGGGTCTTCTTTTAACGATACAGATGCCTGGGATGTTCTCTGTGAACACTTTGGGGCACGGATTCTAGAAAATGAAGTCTTCGTTGACTGCATCGGTGATAAAGTGACGACTTATACATCTGTTCAAGACATTAGGAGAGCCATTAGGGTATACGGAATCAAGCGCACATGTGGAATTGATGTTGACTTAGATGAATATCATGTTGCTCTTCTCCTTTGGGCATCAGTTCTTCCACTACCGGTGCAAAAGTCTGCCGAGACAGAATTGCCACAGAATGAAAGCCAAACCAATAAAGTTGAGTTAGCAACGCTCCAAATGGAGGAGACGGAAGAAAGGACTGAGGGCGAAACACTTGTGTGTGCAACGGATTCAATCAGACCCGAGTCTAAAGAGATTGAGGTGCAGAAAAGCCTCGGTGCTACGTCGGAGCACGCATTGCATGAAATTCAAGACGCGGAAATGCTCAAGGACAACACCTGTGCCAACACGACGAAGTCGACAAGGCTCGGAGCTGAAGTGGATGATAAATCCAACAGTGAAACACAGAATAACGCCCCGGAGTTGCCTATTCCCGAACCTGAAGCTGAATCATCCAAAGATGAGACTGAATTGCCACAGAATGAAAGCCAAACCAATAAAGTTGAGTTAGCAACGCTCCAAACGGAGGAGACGGAAGAAAGGACTGAGGGCGAAACACTTATGTTTGCGACGGATTCTATCACACCTGAGTCTAAAGAGATTGAGGTGCCGAAAAGCCTCGATGCTGCATACCAAGAAGCGGAAATGCTCAAGGACAACACCTGTGCCAGTGCCAACACAACGAAGTCGACAAGGCTCGGAGCTGAAGTGGATGATAAATCCAACAGTGAAACACAGAATAACGCCCCGGAGTTGCCTATTCCCGAACCTGAAGCTGAATCATCCAAAGATGAGGTCGGAATCATCGATTCAGCAGTTCCGTCTGAAGCGAAGAACACTTTTAGTGATTCTTCAGAAGAGTCAGAAGAAGAATTGACAGAGAGTAATGTCATCGTTCCCGAAACACAAGACGACGGAGGTGATAAAGAGGAGGATGATGCTCAAGGCGTTATCCTTGAATACAATAATGGCAATGAAAAAGGATTCACAGAAGCCATCTCTAGTAAAAACATCGATTCCAAACGCCAGACCGTACACAACCCATTTTGGGCTCATATTCCGGATCCAAGCTCTATGAACCCGACTACAGTTGCAACATCACTTGAAGGCAACATCGACGGATTGAAGTCGAATCCTTTAGACCTGCAATTCGAAGCCAATAGTGATCGCGGCGGCGATGACGACGAACCAGAAGAGGTTTATGCATACTATTGTACACAGGTCGGGCTTGATGAATTGTCCAACATTGACTTTGATGATTTTTCACCCAATGCAAACAATGCAGATAAATTTTCAAATGCACCGAACTCGTCACATGACGACAATGCCACAAATTTAGACGCAAGAAAGAATCTGTTCGATGATTTAAACCTCAATTAATCCCTGAAAGTGATTTGAGATTGAATGGGGAATATATGTTGTAAAAGTACTAACAGACATCACATTAATCAAGCTTCATTTCTAATCTGTCCAGCAGCTGCTAAGGTTTGCGCCCTCGTTGACTGGAGACCTTTGCTGTTATTTTTTTCTTGGATGATGCAACCCCACCAGTATCGATATTAAACTTCGCAGATGATGCAACTTCTTGCTTTTCTTTCTCTGCAAGAACTTTCACAAGCTTTCTCATCTTGATCTTTTCTTTCTCTACAGCTTCTTGGGCTTCTTGACGTTCCTTCTCCAACTTTATATTTTTCGCCTTCTCTTCCTGCAGAGCATTTTGGCGTTCCTTCTCTAGCTTTAGGTTTTTCATCTTTTCTTCCTGCAGAGCTTCTTGGCGTTCCTTCTCCAGCTTTAGGTTTTTCGTCTTTTCTTCCTGCAGAGATACTTGCGCCCCTTTCCTCACCTCCACAAGTTCTTTCGTCAACTTTACGATAGTCTTCTTATCTTCTTCCATTTCAATTGACCGATCATCAAGCCTTTTCATCAGTCTGTCGTTTACCTCATCAAGTTCATCTCGATGTTTCTGCATCAAAACAGCCTTTTCGTCACGTTCAGACTCAAGCATCGTTTCTAGTTTCAGAGCATGAGCTTTCTCCTGCTTCAGTAATGCCTCCATTTCTCCCTTAATCCCGCTTAGTTCCTCGAGTCTTGCGCTCAGGAGATTCATTTGCTCTTTCAAAACATTCTCTACCTCAACTGATCGTTTTACGTCGACGGCTTTGTTTTTTCTTCTATCACTGCGTTGTGCATTAAGCAAAGCACGCAGTTGACGGGCTTCCTCTTTGCCGGCCCTCACTTTTCTCTCCAATTCAAGAATTCTATCCTGAAGGATCGTGGCAAAGGATGGTCTTTGTAGAAAACTGCGAATAGACTTTACCTGCCCGAGGAAAGAGGGAAGATGGATAGATGGAGGTGTAAAGTTGATGGAAGGAGGCGTGAAGTTTGTTGGCACTTGGATTCCTGCGAACTTTGCTGCCTCACACTGAGCAATTACAAGAATTGACACAGAAATGATAGTAACACGCATTGTCTTTTTTTTAATAATCCAAATCAATGCTATTTCTCTATGCAATAGTCAACATATCAATTGAGCGATACGACGGTGGTAGGTACCGTAGGTGGTGATGTCCACTACTCTGTCCACTACTTCAATCAAAAGCAGACAAGTTCAAAGTGGAAGGTTGCGCATCCATCGCATCCCTGTGACGTCATAAGACACCACAAACATTGTATGTGGCGCGTAATTTCAAAAACACTTTTAGGATAGGTAGGCA
>Ga0209712_10002796_pt1 | contig 14330 bp, 14 predicted proteins | sample ArcOceMetagenome_FD_187443 | JGI IMG/M metagenome (GOLD analysis project Ga0209712, IMG submission 187443) | Marine eukaryotic phytoplankton communities from Arctic Ocean - Arctic Ocean - Greenland ARC118M Metagenome (SPAdes) (version 2) | ecosystem: Environmental > Aquatic > Marine > Oceanic...
CCCATTGGTGATTGGGACGTGTCCCAGGTGACCAATATGTTAGATATGTTCAATGGGGCTAGTGCATTCAACCAGGACATTGGTAATTGGGACACATCTATTGTGACCAATATGTATGGTATGTTCAAAAATGCTTCCGCATTTAACCAAAACATATGTAATTGGGATGTCTCAATGGTGACCACTATGTCTGAAATGTTCAAAAATGCTTCATCCTTTGATGGGCGTTATACTGCTCTACCTAACAAATCTGGAAGAATTAATACTTGGAATGTACAACCGAATACATCTGTTAATGTAATGTTTGAAGGTTCCAGTATATTCGATTTATGGCAAGGAATTTATGATCCAGCACACTACGAAGCCGATGGTGTTACACCAATAATTGCTAGATTCTTTAATTCCGAGGTTCCTTGTTTTGATGAATCAACCCAAATATTAGTTAATAAATTTGGACAAGAACAATATGTATCAATCAAAACACTCAAAAAGGGTGACCTTGTTAAAACTTACAATCACGGTTTCTTACCGATTGATTATATTGGTTGCAATGGACAAATATTTAACACCACCGGTTGCGAATATAAAGACCAAATGTATTCCGTTAAATCACCTTTAATTGGTATGTCCGATTTATTAGTCACTGGTCGTCACGCAATATTGTTAGATGATTACTCTACACATACTAATAAACAGAGCAGAAGTAAAGAATTAAACCAAGAGATTGATGATAAAGTAACCTTGGTTGCTAGATACTGTAATTTATGTAAGGCAGAAACTACCCCCCAATTCCATACTGTCTATCACTTTACACTTGAGGGTCGACAAAACAGGTTTGGTGTTTATGCTAATGGTATATTATGTGAAACATTGGACAAACGTAGTGTTAAAAAACTAGTTAATGTTAATGTTAATGTTACAGCGTAAATAGACATTCGAACATAGAAAATAAAAATTTTACATCATAAAATTGAAAGACTTTTTTAATATTAATTCAAAGTAATATTAAAATAAAACAAATATGAACAAGAAATCAACACGTGCTCTGGTATTCGACGTAGAAACGTCGGGTTTGATACCAAAAAACAAGGAGGGAGTGAAATTAGAAGATATGCCTCACATTTTACAATTGAGTTATGTCGTCTTTGATACGAATGGATGGAAAGTCGTAAAATCGGGGGATGCTTATATCAATGTATCTAAAACAGTAGAAATATCATCAAAAATTACGGAACTTACCGGCATAACCCGTGATATGTGTGATAGAGGTATTCCCATTCAAACGGCATTGCGCGAATTCGGTAAGGAATATATGGCTTGCGATATAATCGTCGCACACAATATAAACTTTGATAGACAAATGATCCAGATTGAAATGGAAAGAAACAATGAATATTTGGAACCCACTTATAGATCGATGTTCGACCGAGAGTTTGAAAAACAAAATAATAAGTTTAATTATTGTACTATGTACGGTAGTAAAAATGTGTGCAAAATCGAGATCACGAATGCTAAGGGTGAAACATATTATAAATGTCCAAAATTGGTGGAATTGTATGAACATTTGTTTCATATGGTACCTGGAAATCTACATAATTCAATCGTCGATACCTATGTTTGCCTACGTTGTTTTGTAAAACTGCGTTTCAAATTCGATCTCTCTTTGAATGGGTTTCCAGATATCCCTTTTACCAAATCAACCAAACCTATTCTAGAACTATCAAATAGTAGTGTATAAAAAAAATAGAAAAATAGAAAAATAGAAAAAACGTGTATATTGTATTTTTATTGTATATTGAAAATAGTTGAGATATATGGGTAATGGAACTTTTTAAAAAGTTCCATATTAGATATATAGCTAAACTTTTCATAAGTAAAAATATGAAAAAAATGGATTTACTCCACAATGCAGCAATTATAAAAAAATGAGATAAAAAATGACTGCACTCATTTTTTCAAATTTATTTATATTTTGTGCGGAAAGGGGTTTAGGCATTTTATATGTAAGTATTTTATACTTACAAATTACTTACACAAAAATGCTAAAAAGTGCCGGAAAATATATATGTGAAGATTGTGACTTTCAATGCAGTAAATTAAGTAACTATAATATACATCTGTCTTCTCGTAAACATAATCGACTTACAAATACTTACAATAAACTTCCAAAAAGTCCGTGTGACTATATTTGCGAATGTGGTAAATCATATAAACATAGACAAAGTCTATATACTCATAAAAAAAAATGCAATTCCCAAAAAGAAGATACCCAAAAAGAAGATAACCAAACCGAAGATAACCAAAATAATGCAATTAACTCACTAATTGCCGATAATAAAGAGATGAAGGATATGTTTTTGATGTTGTTAAAAACCCATATGGAAAGTCAAGCCGATATGACTAAAGAAATAATACGAGAAGTGATGCCTCTCATGGGAAATAACCATCATAATACGACGAATATTCACAATAACACATTAAATTTCTATTTAACAAACACGTGTAAAGATGCAGAATCAATAACAGATTTCACATCAAGATTTTGCGAACGAATAGAAACATTTTTCAATGGAAATTTCAAACAAATAGCCCACAATCAAGTTAATCTTGCTAAAAATGTCCAAGAAATATTTTTCGAATGCATGGATGATAAGACGCAAATAAATCGATTTATCCAAACAACCGATCCGAAGAATGGTATATTTTACGTGAAAGAACAAAAGAAAAACGAAGAGAACAAAATGATTGGTGCTTCTGAGTTTGTGAAATATAAAGATGGTTTCGATAAACACGGGTTAAAAATAGGACATGCAATAAATAAGGTATTACAACCTTGTAAAACCGGGTGTATACCCAAATTAGAAAATGATTTAATAGTAAATTCGAACGAGAATGATGATGAAAAAGATACAACCGATAATGGTTCAATTGAGATACAGGAAAATTTGATGTTTCAAACACATAAGGCTATGTGTATTTTTGATAACAAACAATTGCGAGATAGAACATTGGTTGAGACGAAACGGGTGAAGGATAAATAATATAAAATAATAATGTATAATGTTAGAAAAAAACGACCGTATATTGTATTTTTTAATCGGATGTATTGGTGCAAGACTACTTTTAACAATAGCCCCTCTTTATTTACCTTATAATTGGTTACAATTATTCGGATTAATGATTTTAGCAATAGGAGGAGCTTTGTTATATGCTTATTTTACGAATGGTAGATTAAATGCCCCAGAGGGTGGTGGAAATACGTGGTGGGCCAAATACCGGTTAATACATGGCTCATTATATTTAGCAGCTGCTGTTTATTTATTAAAAGGGGATAGAATTGCGTGTCTTCCGTTAGCTTTAGATACACTTCTTGGACTTTGTTTATTTTTGAACCATCATAAATTTATTAAGTTCATATAGACTATATAATTTATGCATTATGTTATAATGTATATCAATATTTTATTAGCAGCCCTATTACTAACACCCCTTCTAGTATACCCTTTGGACCAGTGCAATGCGATAACAACGACAGAAACAGAGATAGAATTAAAGAACGACAATACCTTATTATTACGTGGAGAAATAAATGATAAATTGGCTACACAATTTGTGTTTGAAGTGAATAAACGACAAAATAAGACAGGTTTATATGTATACTTGGACACAAATGGTGGTTCGGTTGATGCTGGTAACAAAATAGTATATGAAATTCAAAAATACGATCTATCTTGTATCGCACACAAAGCAATAAGTATGGGATTTGTTATATTACAATCGTGTAATAAGAGATACGTTACATCATTATCAACATTAATGCAACATCAAATAAGTTATGGTGTCCAAGATGAAAAAGCAAAGGTAGAGAATTATGTCGAATATATAAAACAAGTAGGTGATCATTTAACGTTATTGCAATCAAACAAAATAGGTATTTCCAAAAGAGAATTTGAACGGCGCACCTATAATGACTGGTGGATGTTTGGTGAAAAGGCAATACAGGAACATTGTGCGGATGAATTGTCCAGGGTTGTTTGTACTTCAAAATTAACAAATACGACTTACACTGAAGATATAGGGTCCTATACATATACATACTCAAAGTGTCCACTAATAACAAGTTATATTGATAAAAAGAAAAACGCAAATAAAGACGATTTTAGTGACCTTTTTTTTTTTATTTAATGTAGCCGATTAAATGATTGAAATGTATTACAACTTTCGCATATACAAAGAACAGTGTAAGATTGAAAGAATAAAAGGTTATGGTTTTGTTCAACACAGTCTTGGTCTTTCCATACATTTTTATAAGTAGATATTAAATTATCTGCTAAGAACATATTCATATTTTTCATTCTTTCTATATCCAAACCATTTCTACGATTTCTGGAAATAGACCAAGTAATTTCTTCTCCTTCAATATGAACCAGTCCCATTGTTCTACACATAGGGCATCCATTATTCCACATATTCGCACAATTTTCGTGAAAACGATGAGAGCAATCCCATTTTTGAATTTGAAAGTCTTCTTCGAGACATTCAAAACAAATACTACAGCAATCTAAATTTTCCATTATATATTATTTTTTATTAATCCTTTGAATAATAAAAAATATTTCAATTTTATATCTATACATGGATGAGAGGTTTTATTATGAAAACGTCATCTAATTCGGGTATAGAACCTTCGTCAAATTTCCCAATACATTTTACGTGAGTAATGTTCAATGATTTTACTAATTTAATTTCATATGTTGTTTGTAAATCACTAATGCGCAAAGTATACGATAAATAGACAGAGTGTTGATTGATATTACAAATAATAATATTCAAATACACACCAGTATAACTAGAAACATAATATTTTATATTAACGAGTTCATTATTGGATAACATATTATTGATTGTTTGAACTATGCGAAATTTGGTATCCTTGTACTGAATATTCTTTATCGATTTGGTTAAACGAACACAATCATTAGAATATTTCATCAACTGGTCATTTGTAAATGGTACACAAAGATCAGGTATAGAATTTTTTAAATGTATAAATTTTAACAAATAGTGACAGACACAATCCGATAATCGACGAATAGGCGATGTAAAATGGCTATATTCAGGGGCGCCAACTAAATCGTGAGAACTGACGGTAGAAATATATTCGGCTTTGATACCATTAACAATAATTTCGTTTAACAGTTCCTGACCGGATATATCGGAATATACAGTATTTAACCAATCTTTTGCAGAACAAATACGATAAAGTCCAGTACCGTCGAAATTGATCTTTAGATATTCACCTATAAATGAATTCGCGAATATAGCAAATTCGGCAATCATTTGTTTCATCAAAATTTCCGTAACAGAATCCGAATGTAAATACAAGGTTTTGAAACCAAAATAATCATACTTAGGATAAGAGATAGAAATTTCGTTTAGAACAACACCTTTGGTTTTCTCACTCCTTAGTTTCTGTAATGATTTGCTAATTTTCAATCCGTGCGATATGGTAGTATTGGTATTGATAGATTGACCAGCGACAGTGTAACTCAATGCGTTATGTTTCGAAACCTTTATTTTAGTGAATAATAATTTAACTTTACCTATAGGTTGATATGTTTCTTTATTGATTTCCGTTAATATAGTTATTGCTAATTTTAGATCCCCGTATTGATTGACCATTAAACTTGATTTCTCCATTATATCAATGGGCATCATATGAATAGGTCTTTTATTGGAAGGATAACGCGTTACGACGTTTTGTTCGATATTTTTCCATAAAGCTGATCCGAGATTTATGTGTTCGGTTGGATCTGCGATATGAATTGCTAACAATAATCGATCATCTTCTTCATATATACTAAATGCGTCATCCGCATCTTCACAACCGTCTGGATCAATGCTATATATAGAGTGTTTCGTCATATCTACTCGATCGCAAATATTATAGGTGGAAGGAATTATATTATCGCGTAATAATAATTGATCGTCTTCAATATTTCGCATTACACCATATAACGGTTCAATTATCTTATTATAGTTAGTATTAAATATTGTATTGTCCATATGTAATAGTAACCATAATAGAACTCTAAGTGATTTTTTTTTGGATATACATAAATATATCCCAATGTGTTAAAAAAACATTGTTAATTAAGTTAAATTATAAAATCATAAATCATTATTAATACTACTACTACTACTACTACCATTCATCCCCGAGACACCCGTGTGGTCCCATATGAGCCATTTGGTTAGGCTGGTCTTCAATGCATCCTCTGCAATTCTTTTTAATATTTTCCATATTTTTATCTGCTATGCGTGCGGAAGATCTTCTGGGAGGAGGAGGAGGAGGGTTCCTCTTTTTCTCTTCCTTGGCCTTCTTTTTCTCTTCCTTGGCCTTCATTTGAAGGCCTCTTTTACGCAAAAGCATAAGCCCTTCTACTGCATCTTCTTCGTCACGAAACTGAATGCGGATTTGAACTTTCGCGACCAATGTCTCGATGCGGGCGTTCTGCAAGTTCTTAAAATAACTAACAAATTCATCAACCGTATTATTCGCTAGACAGGTTTCTAAAGTATTTGCGTATTCTTTGATCTCGCGGGTTTGTAGTATCCACGTATCATACTCTTCTTGTGTGCTTTGCATGCCTTCAAATACGTGAACACGTGTATTGGTGAGGGTCACTTGTTCGCGACGATACACGGTGAATTTCTTCACAATATCATCCAACACATTCATTTGGTGCGGATAGAAGTGTTTACGGGTTCTCCGTTCGGATAGTTGCTTCAATAGCATAGTCCATTCAGACCATACAGATTTCTCAAATCGTGTTTCAATAGTAAGTGCCATATTTTCTTAGTTGTTCTTTTTTAGCTTATAGTAAAAGGTAAAAAAGCCTATCAATTTTATGTAGGGTGAATTGACCCCTTAGAATGAAATATTTTTAAGATCCACAAGCTTCGCAAATTTCGTCTTCTTCATTGTCTATTTTTTTGTCGGGTTCAATAGTGAATTGTTGTGCCTGATGTCTTCCGCGACGACGTAAATAATAGATACCGGTTTTAAGACCTTTATTCCAAGCATAAAAATGCATAGATGTTAATGAATTATAATTGGGATCTTCTATCCACAAATTTAATGATTGACTTTGACAGATATAGGCCCCTCGATCCGCCGCCATATCAATAATACTGCGCATGGGTATTTCCCATACAGTTTTGTATTTTTCGCGAATGTCTTTTGGAATGATTTCAATGTGCTGTACAGAGCCGTTATTTGCGATAATATTATTTTTCACAGTATCGTTCCAAATATTGAGTTTAATTAAATCACGCATTAAATATTTATTAGCAATAATAAATTCACCAGCCAATGTTCGTCGGCTATAAATATTGGAAGTAATAGGTTCAATGCATTCGTTATAACCTAAAATTTGAGAGGTGGATGCAGTGGGCATAGGTGCGAGTAAAAGTGAATTACGTAACCCGTGTTGTTTAATCTGTTCTTTTAGTTCGTCCCAATCATATCGATTGTTGTCTGGAGAAACATTCCACATATCAAATTGTAAAATTCCTTGGCTTGCGGGAGAGCCATCAAAAGAACTATATTTACCTTCTTTTTTAGCGATCGAACAAGATTCTTCTAATGCAGCGTGATAAATGGTTTCAAATATTTCACGATTTAATCGTTGAGCTTGTTCAGATTCAAAATTATATCCTAATTGAATAAATGTATCAGCCAATCCTTGAACACCAATACCGATGGGTCGATGTTTACTGTTACTATATTGTGCTTTGGGTGTAGGATAATAATTAACATCAATCACTTTATTCAAATTATAAGTAACAATGCGAGCGATTTTGTGAAGTTCTTTGAAATTATAAACAGGAGGGGATTGGGTCGTATCGACAAAAGCGGGAAGTGCGATACTCGCTAGGTTACAAACAGCCGTTTCATCTTTATCGGAAACTTCCATAATTTCGGTACAAAGGTTCGATGATTTAATCACGCCGATATTTTTTTGATTAGATTTACGATTAGCGGCATCTTTATAGCAAAGATAGGGAGTTCCGGTTTCCATTTGTGCGTCTAACATTTGAAACCACAATTTACGTGCGCTCATCGTTTTTCTGCCCATCCCGCGGGTTTCGTATTTCTCATATAGTTCTTTAAACTCGTCTCCATAAACATCGGCTAATCCGGGACATTCATCGGGACACATAAGTGTCCACACTCCGTCGGATTTAATACGTTCCATAAAAAGATCAGGTATCCATAGAGCGTAAAATAGATCTCTGGCTTTCAATTCTTCATCGCCGTGATTTTTGCGCATTTGAAGAAAGACTTCAATATCAGAATGCCAAGGCTCTAAATAAATAGCAAAACTTCCATTCCTTTTACCGCCTCCTTGGTCAACATATTTCGCAGTGGTATTAAAAACGCGTAACATGGGAACAATACCATTAGAAGTGCCGTTTGTACCACGGATATGACTACCTGTAGCACGAACATTGTGAATATGCAAACCAATACCACCGGCCCATTTTGAAATATTCGCACAATCACTAAGTGTACTATAAATGCCCGAAATACTATCGTCTTCCATAGCAAGTAGGAAACAAGAAGATAATTGAGGTCGAGGAGTTCCAGCATTAAAAAGAGTAGGAGTAGCGTGTGTAAAATATTTTTGAGACATACAATCATAAGTTTCTTTAACACGATCAAAATTATCACCGTGGATACCAATGGCTACACGTAGCCACATATGTTGAGGTCGTTCAACGATTTCATTCCCAATTTTCATTAAATAGGCACGTTCAAGCGTTTTAAATCCAAAATAATCAATTAAATAATCGCGCGAATAATCACATAAACCATCATAATCATCCGGACTTAGCATAACAGTTTCAAACAAAGTCTCCGAAACAAGTGGTGAGTTATTATTATGCTTATCTTTAAATTGATATAATCTGGCTATACCCTGTGAAAACACGGATGTAGTATTTTTTTGATGGTTCGATATAATAATTCTACCTGCCAAACTATTATAATCAGGATGTGTAGAAGCCAATGATGCGCATTGATCCGCAGTTAATTCGTCAATTTGTGTAGTTGAAATGCCGTCATAAAGTTGGTCAATGACTTTCATTGTAAGTGCGGTATAATTGATATGAATATTAGCTTCAATTCCCGTTTTTTTGATACGTTGAAGAATTTTGTCGAATGATACGATTTCTTTCTCACCATTACGTTTCATTACAAACATTTCTTCATCATCTATAAAAGGCATTATTATAAAATATTATAATAATAAATATTTATGTTCTTTACAAAAAAAATATTATTGAATATAATTCAATCAATAATATTTCTACGGACTTATGTCTTCGTGCTCTAATTTTACTAGACATATCCCTCCAGTAGAAGGTAAATTATGAATTGTCCGACTATCTTGAGTAACGTTTTGAGTTATTTCCAATACAGGAGTTTTTAATATACGTTTTTTAGCAGCCCGATGTTCGTAACCGGATTCACGTTCTTTTAAAATAGTATTCCATGTACTTTCGATTTCAGGTAGAGCCGAATTAAACCACTGTTTATTTCGTTGAACAAGAACACAAGAGAATTCGTGAACATACCAGTATAAAGGCGAATATAAGGACCAATTGCGTCTTAAACTCTCACGAGTAGTTTCGATCCAATTATCGACACTTTCTTTATCCATAGGCATATCGAGAGGCATATACACATATTTTGGGCTACCTGTATATTGTGTTAATTGATGGACATCATCCTCACTATTGTGTTGTGAGGGTACACCGATACTAATACGTTCAATAAAATGTAAAACGATGCCCTTTTCTTTATCACTTTCATAAAATTCGTCTTCCTTTTCAAATTCTTTAATACGCGTTTCTAGAAAATCGCAATTTTCCAAATCGCAAGCTTCTAACTGAATTTGCATTTGTATCCAGTATTGTTTGGAAGGATTACCGTCGATATCGCGATTAACAATATTTTTTATTTCCAACATTCTACCAAATCGATCAGATGATTTGTCTACATTAATACCGTCCGGCGAAGCCCCTATAAATGAATGGTCTTTATGTTGAATACATCCAAAATCTTCTATTTTTGTATTAAACTTTCTCTCGTATAGCATTACAGAGACAGGCTCGTATTTCTGACCCCAATGCATAGGACTTTGTGTATTCACATATGTGTATCCATTTTTATCGGTTTCTTTACGCGGGGAACATTTTTCATAGATTAGACTGTTGCGCTGTGCTTCTGACCCAAATATCTTTCCTAAATTAGAAGCAGTAATTAAATTATGTCTGAATTTATACCATTCATCAGTACGTTGTTCGGGTTGAGGCATAGATCGAATAGTTTCGATAGTATTTTGAAGATTATCAAAATCAATATGCGTTTTAAAATGCGGAACAACCCGTTTTGGAACGTTATACGACCATAGCCTGGAAATATCAAAATAATCGTTTATAATATTTGTTATCAATTTAGATACATCTTTAAAATCGGTTTCACCTGAACCGTCCTCAGTTTCAACATCTTCACATATTCCGGCATTAAACCAATTTTCAAAAACGTAATCGGTTATCTCAGAATTCATTTTAGTATGAAACGCTGTATCGTGGAAATTAATAATATTTACATTAATGTATTCGTCTGCTAATTCGTATACAGTGTTTGTGATATCGATTATATCGTCGTCGGTTATAGTGTCTATAAAGGGTTCCTTTTCTTCTTGAACCGTTAATTCGCTAATTATTCGTATTAGTTCAATTGCATCGCTAAAATCGATATTAGTATCACTATCTGAAATGGTACTAATAGAAGAGGTTTCGCTATAAACGTTTTCTGTCATTGTTTAATTAATATATAAATTCATTTCTGTATCGTTTATCAATTTTATTTGTTTTTTTTTGGGGTAAGTGATTTTAGCGTAGATACGCGTTTATTGTCTAGAATGCGTAGGGTGAATGATTTCCTCTCTGTATTAAAATGCAATGCAGGAATACCCGTAATATGTTGTGTTTCTTTGATATATGAAATATCCTTATTTTTGGATAATTTTCCCTTATTTAAAGTTTCTGTAAAAAAGAGTTTTAAATTCTTTATTTCTTTAACTGGTAAACTATTCTCATTACCGTATCTTTCGGCATATCCGTGTAATAGTTGGATTTTGGTAGTTTTACTAATTTTACTCCATTGTTCATTTTTTGATTTTTGGTTCTCGGTTTCAAGTAATTTTTCAAGAGTATCAATATTAACGGTATCGTTCGTTTTACCGTTGTTATATTTGTTTACATAATAAAGCTCCTTCTCATTTGAGGGTACTTTTTTAGTTTCGGTTGGTTCAACCTTGACGATTTCTTCTTGTGATAACATAAATTTCAACGGTTTCCTTTTATATTATTATTAAGGTCAAATGTTTAATTTCTTTTATTAAATATATAATTATATTTATCATCTTTGAATACATTAAAAACGCTGGTAAATTAAAAACAGAAACACAAGTGTGTTTCTAAATTCAATTTTGACGATGATGTGTGTGTTGATATATCCAATTAATTATTTATGTAATAGGGTTATTAACAATAAAAGCTTATCAATTTTATATATTCAAAGATGCAAAACAAAATATAACAATAGACAAATGAGTGATACAAAACAAATAATAATTATAGAAGACAAAACAAAAAGGGTAAAATTAGAAAAACCTAAGAAAAATCGTATAGTAAGACAAACATTCAATTGGAAAATTGCGATACAGGAATTAGACAAGCTTTGCTCATTTTGTCTTATATGTTTAACAGTGCTATTAATAATAAAAATTTATCAATATTATATGTTCAAGGGTGTAAAACAAAATATAACAATAGACAAATGAGTGATACAAAAAAAATAATAATTATAGAAGAAAAAACAAAAAAGGTAAAATTAGAAAAACCTAAGAAAAAGCGTGTTATCACACAAAGTATAAACTGGGAAACGGCGATAGAGGAGTTGTTAGATATTGATGATATAGAAAATACAATTGATGAGAACGACGATACAAAATCGTGTAAAATGATATTGTTACAAATAAAACGAAAGATTTCGGGTTATCTTGGACAAGACAAGGAAAAGAAATTAGTTAATAGAGAATTATTTGTAAATGTTCAAGATGTTATAAAGTTATTTAAAACATCTAAAATGATTTGTTATTATTGTAAAGAAAAGACGGAAATAATGTATGAATTTGTGCGTGAACCTAAACAGTGGACATTGGAACGTTTAGATAATGCATTTGGTCACAATCGAGATAATGTAGTAATTTCGTGTTTAAGATGCAATTTAAGACGTAGAACAATGGCGAAAGAACGATATTTACAGACAAAAGCAATGAGTAAAATCGTTAAATTGGATTAACATTTTCGAGTAAACCATTTATATAATTCTTTCGCATCTTTCTCACCTGTATAATATTCGATACGCTTTTTACAAATTCTAAAAATAGTAGGAAACCCGTCCGCTTTAACCCCCGTATCACTTTCAGGAAAATGTTTATTATTAAAATCAGAAACCAATTGGTCAACACTAATATTACGCATTTGATTTTCGGAAGTATCCCCTAATTCAACAAATTCAAACTGGACATTTTTTAAACTACGTCCCATATTATGTTTTAATTTTGTTTTCATTTTTTCCCATTCAGGTTTCAAAATTTTACAATAATGACACCAATCTGCATATATTTTACCAATAATAATTGTTTTTTTAGCAGTTTTTCGAGAACGTTTTGTCTTAGATTTCGGAGATTTTTTTGTACGAGTTGCTTTTGTACTTCGGACCATTTATAGTATATTGAGAAAAAATACCTATCTATATTTTTCTATCATTAAAAGTATATAGTAATGAATTTTACAAAATTGAGAAAAAATATTTTTGACCATGGATGGATAATATTATTAGTAGTCGTATTTATTTTAGGTATCGCATTTGTTTTATGGATGGGAAATACACCAGTTACAAGTGGAATATCTCCTGCTCCTAAAATAGAACCAATAGAAATTTCATATTCACCAGAAGAATTAAGTCCTGATTATGAAATTCATAACGACAGTAAAACCCCCGAAGAATTGGAAGAACATTTAGATGTTTCTATGGACGATGATGATGATGATGATGACGATGAATTACACGAAACCAATGTAGATGAATTATGTCCAACACTATTAATTAAACGCGGGAATAATATCATGCTTTTCAATAAAAATATACCTGAAGTAAAGGGTGAAAACCCTATATTTTTCGATAATTTAGACCAATATGTTAAATATATGAAATTGCAAAAAGAATTATACGATCAAACCTGTCCTATTTTATTTTTACAAGAAGAGGTGAATGCACAAGGTGAAAATGTGTATCGTTTAAGAAAAACGGAAGGATCTAGTACAAACGTAGATCCCTTATTACTAGGCAGTTTATCCGATTATTTTAAAAATCAAACAAATGTTATGCCTAAATTCGCACCTCCGGTTGGTCCACAGGCATTTAACCGTGTTCAACCTAATCAACAATTACCATTGTCTAATATTGGTGTGAATATGCTACAGCATCAACAACCATCTCAACCACACATTACACAATATGATGATTCAAACCGCGATAACAAACCATTTAACCAAGGATTTTTTGGATTTGATCCAAGTAATCAGTATGTTGGACAATATACGGTTATCGATCAAATACACGACTCAACCAAAACTCAAAACCAAGATGGGTTGAGTGATAATCCAATGGACCCTAACTGGGGAGGAGCGGTTTTTACGAATAAACAAATCGGTTCAGGAAAATATAAAGGTGACGAGGTTCAACCTCCCACCGTAAATAGTGCATTAACCTTAGGTGAATATCCAAAAACCCTCGAGGATGACGATATTCCCACACCTAAAAAATTAGAAAAAGAATAAAATATGTAATAAAAATAAATATATTATTAAATATATTTATTTAGATCCAAACGGTATCAACAACCATTAATTATATAAATTTTTCTAATTTACCGGTTATAATATCATAAGGAATGGTATCATATGTTCCGATTAACACGTCTCTATCTTTACAAATAAGATCATCATTTGGTATATTCCATGTATGATTTTCTGAACTACCCCTAATATAACAGTAATCAAATACTTGTGAATTGACTATTTTTAACTTTCTATTATTGGCGGTTTTTAGTAATTCGGTATCTTCCCCTCTATTTTTATCACCGAATAATAACCCACTTGCTTTTATAAAGGAGGTTGTTGCGCCA